>OGGJ01000836.1_pt1 | contig 29245 bp, 24 predicted proteins | sample 1571071 | NCBI WGS metagenome assembly OGGJ01 (sample SAMEA2581954, study PRJEB24529) | metagenome | biome: Human gut stool | place: China | collected 2011
GAAGTGAGATTGGCGAGGAATATATTGTGCTCCGGGTAAGTTACGCGATGGAACATCTGGGCACACGATCGTTTACAATCCGAAAACGGGCATATACAGGGGCTGCGAGGGAAGATACAGAGACGGATGCGGTACGTGCGGAGGATGCATATGTATATGTGACGGACAATCAGGCAGTGTATCACATGACACGCAGATGCAGTTATCTAACCTTGCAGATTCAGGCAAGTACGTTGGAACAGGCAAAACATAATGGATATGATATGTGTGCGTTTTGCGGGAAGGATGTGCAGGGAAGACAGGTTTATGTGACAAATGAGGGAGACCGTTACCATAGCAGTCTGACGTGCAGCGGGTTGAAACGGATGGGGTACCGGAAGAAGAAAAGCGAGGTAACCGGGCTTGCGGCATGTTCCCGTTGCGGTGCAGGAAATTAAAAGAAGAGAAACAAGGAGGGTGAAGAGATGGGAAACAAAGGAAGCTCTGTGGTAGAGATGAGTCTGATCATGCCGATTATATTTGGCATAGTGGTCATGGTAATATTCCTGTTTTTGGATACCGTTAGGGATGGTCTGGTACAACAGGAGGGATACAGTGTAATTTATACTTATCAGGAAGGGGCTGGATTGCGTGAACAGCTGGAAGAAATGAAAAATGCCGAGACGCGTGATGCAGGGCAGGCTGTTATCTCGGATGGAAATTATCGGTATGAAAAAGAAGGGCATGTATGTATCACAGAAGTGGATGTATGCAGTAATCGGCTGAGAAGGTGGCAGGTGTATGGAAATATTGTTTGGGAATAAAGGAATCTATCATTATATGGATGCGAAGGTTGGAACGATGCAGGAACTCGAAGAACACGGAAGGATGTATCAGGTCCGGATGCTTGTGGAAAATGAACTGCCTTACATACTTCCTTCTTCCATGATCTGTACGGATGCGGAGGTATGGCTGTCGCACAATACGAAGGATTGCTATGGTTTACAGGCATATTTGCAGCAAAAGACAATGAATGGGACACAGTTAAAGAAAGTTTTGAATCAGATCATGCAGCAGGCGGACGCATTGGAAGCATATTTGCTCGATGCATCGGATCTGGTTATCCGCGTGGAGTATTTGTTCATGCAAAAGGAGAAAAACGAGATTCGGATGCTCTGTGTGCCAGGCTATCAAAAGCCATTGAAGGAACAGCTTACCGCATTTCTGGAATATCTGATGCCGCGGTTTTCCCATGAAGATCGTGCGGGAGAACTGTTTTTGTATGAATGTCACCGGGTGTTGACGGATGAATGGAGTGATATGACAGATTTTCTCGCATTGTTGAATGCTGGAACGGATACAGATGGAAGATGTCGGAAGCAGGGTGAGAAAACGTCCATGCAGAAACCAAACAGCAGCGAAGAAAATGAATTTGCGGAAGAAGCAGTGACGCTTGAACAAAAAGTAGCGCGTGCGGACATAGATGCAATATTTTCAAAACGCTTTTTGCTGTATGCGTTGGCAGGAGGCGCCGCGCTGGCACTGATTATTAAATATCTGTTTTTTGATGGGACAACGGGAACTGCAATCTTTGGAATTGTCTGGCTTTTAACGCTGATTATTCTTGCAATCATGACAGCGCGCGACAAGGAAGATGGACAGGAATCTGAGTCAGCGATGCAGGAATATGGCAGGCAGGTGCAGGGAGATGAAACATTGGAGGATGCGCCTGTACAGGGATATAGCAGACAGGCGGAACAGGCTGTGCACAGCGTGGATGTTCCGATGGGACTGTCGGAAAAATCTGTACAAGATAGTCGAATTCCAGATATGAAGCTGGTACCACTGACGAATGGCGCTCTGGAATCGTTCCGTATTCCGATGGATAAGGCGTCGTTTACCATAGGCAGGGATAAGGCGTCCGATTATCGTGTTGCCACGACACAAATCAGTCGTGTGCATGTCCGGTTGTTCTGCCGTCCGGATGGACTGTATATCGAGGATCAGAACTCTACCAATGGAACGTATATCAATACGAAGCGTATCCCGGCGATGACAGAACAGAAGCTGGAAAAGGGCGATGTGGTTGGACTGGCAAATGAGGAGTTTTTTGTTGCGTAAGAACATTGATATATTGACAAATACAACTTATTGATTGTAAAATAAGGAGAAGATATGAAAATACATACATATTTATCAAGCTCTGGGAAAGATTTAATTATGGAGTATATAAATGCGTTGACAATAGAAGAACAGGTAGATGGATTGGCAGTATTGGCATATATGGAAAAAGGTGAATTTGAAAAAGTATTATCGAAACGATGGGATAAAAAAGTGTATGAGGTTTATTTCCGGAGGAAAAATTGTGTAGGAGGAAGTAATATGGCATTTGCAGAAATTAATATTCAAGAAATAATACAGGAGAAGAAAAATAATTCCGAGGAATTTTATAATACGTGGAAAAAGAGCGAGGATGAATATCGACTGATTGCAGAGATGATTGAATTGAGGAAACAAAAGGGGATATCACAGACACAGTTGGCAAGAACGATTGGAAATAGACAACAGGTGATTTCGAGGATTGAGAAAAAAGAGAATTCTCCATCATTAAAAATGTTCTGTTGTATTTTAGATTCATTGGGATATGAGTTGAAAATTGTGAAGAAAAACTGAAACAGTTATAAACAGCATTAATTCCAGTTAGTGCTGTTTTTTGTTTGCTTGGATTTTTTCCTCGCAATTATTGTATTTACCCCCTGTTTTTGGTATAGTAATAGTGTGCGTTTTTGTAGCATGCGAAAGAAAAAATGGCAGTGAATACATGAGGTGTTACGGTGAAGGTAAATGTGTATTACGGAGGCCGGGGATTGCTGGAGGATCCAACACTCTTTGTAGTGGAGAAAATCATTCAGGTTCTGCAGGAGCTTCGGGTAGAAGTCACAAGATATAATATGTATGAAGATAAGTCGGGGATTGCAACACTTCCGAATACGTTGAAGGATTGCGATGGCGTGATTCTGGCAGCGAGTCTGGAATGGTTTGGCATTGGCGGCTATATGCAGCAGTTTCTGGATATGTGCTGGCTGTATGGTGACAAGGAGAAGATCGCGTCACTCTATATGATGCCGGTTGTCGTTGCAACGGCGTATGGAGAACAGGATGCAGAGCTGTCACTGCGAAAGGCATGGGATGTGCTGGGTGGCATTTCAGAGCCGGGAATCGCAACGTATGTGGATTCGACGGATGTGCTGGAGCAGGAAAGCCAGTATTTGAATCTGATTGAGAAAAAAGCAGAGGATTTTTACCGCCTGATCAATAAGAAGACAAGGAAACTGCCGACGAGTAACACTGCGGTAAAGAACACTCTGATCAAGCAGAACAATATCAATCTGACACCACAGGAGAGTGAGCAGCTTTCCAAGTTTGTGGCAGATGATGGCTATGTGAAGAAGCAGAAAGAGGATATTGAGGAACTCGCTGCAATGTTCAAGCAGATGCTTGGAGATGAGGAAGAGGCACCAGAACCACCAAGTGTCTACGAGGACGATATTATCGAAGGATTTTATGAGAATTTCCATCCGGAGACCGGATTTGCGGCAAGCTATGTGATCATAGTACCGGATATGGGGAAGAATTTAGTGATACATGTAGGGAAAGTCTTACAGTGTGAGTATGGCGCGGATGTGGAAGCCGATGTGAAGCTGAAAGCATCAAGCACGATGCTGCGTAATATTTTGGCTGGCAAAAATAGCTTCCAGAAAGGCTTTATGTCCGGCGAGATAACGGCAAAGGGCAACTTCAAGACCCTTCGGATGCTGGATCAGATTTTCCATATATAGAGTTGGAGGCAGTTTATGTCGTACATGGCATTGTACCGGAAGTGGAGACCGGACGCGTTCGAGGAGATCAAAGGACAAGAACATATTGTGACGACGATCCGAAATCAGATTGTGCATGACCGCGTGGGACATGCGTATCTGTTCTGCGGAACCAGAGGTACCGGTAAAACAACGACGGCGAAGCTGATGGCAAAGGCAGTCAATTGTGAGCATCCGATCAACGGAAGTCCGTGTAATGAATGTGCCAGCTGCAAGGCGATTGCTGCAGGTGCGGCGATGAATGTAATCGAAGTTGATGCCGCAAGTAATAATGGTGTGGATAATATCAGACAGATCACGGATTCGGTGAATTACTCACCGTCAACTGGTAAGTATCTGGTTTATATCATCGACGAGGTGCATATGCTCCGTGACGCAGCGTACAATGCACTTTTGAAGACGTTGGAGGAACCACCTTCCTATGTAATATTTATTCTGGCGACCACGGAATCACATAAGATTCCGGCGACGATTCTGTCGCGTTGCCAGCGGTATGATTTCCACCGGATTCCGTTGGAGGTAATCGCAGATCGGTTGCAGGAGTTGCTTGATCGGGAAGGAATCGCGGCGACCAGAGAAGCGGTTGAATATGTGGCGCGTGCCGCAGATGGTTCCATGCGAGACGGTTTGAGTATTCTGGAACAGTGTATCTCTTACCATCTGGGTGAGGAGCTGACATTAGATAAAGTACTCGCGGCAATTGGTGCCGTGGATGTGGAAGTTTACATTCAGTTGTTTGAATGTCTGAAAGAAAAAGATCTGGTTGGTGCATTGAAGATCATAGATGAAGCAATCTGGCAGGGCAAGGATCTGTTGCAGCTGGTCAATGAATTTACTGCATTTATCCGGAATATACTGGTGCTGTCGATCGACCCGGATATGACGATCGATGTGACAGCGGAGACAAAACAGCGCATGGTTGCACTCACAAGCGATATGACACAGGACTGGATGATGCATGCAATCTATGTTTTACAGGAAGCCGCAACGAAGATCGCATATACGACATCCAAGCGTGTGATGCTGGAAATCGCGATCATCAAGCTTTGTAAGACGGAGATGCGTTACGATATCGAAGGAATTCAGGCACGAATCGAGTCACTGGAGCAGCAGCTTGCAGAGACGAAGGAACTGCTCAAAGAGCAGCAGGCACATCCGGTTGTGATGGCAGTTGCACCGCCGGCAACGGAAGGCGCAGGGACAGTGCAGCAGGCAGTTGCACCACAAACAGGTGATTCATCCGAGCACATCAAGCAGAATCTGCGTGACAAATATCCGCAGGCAGAATACGAGGATCTGCTTCTGATTGCGAAAGCGTGGAAGACGATTGGCAAGCGCGGACCGAGACTGGTGCAGCATTATTACAGACAGGCATCACTGGTTGCCGGAAGAGAATCTGGCGCGCTGGAACTCGTTGTAGCGGATACACCAGACAACGATCTGGCGATTTCGTATTTCGCGAATCAGGACAAGCTCGATGAACTGAGCGAGCAGCTGACCAATATGGCACAGTGCAAGGTACGTGTGACATTCCGCAAGATTGATGGCAGGGAAGAAGTACACGAACTGCAGAAGGACTGGGATTTGAGCCGGATTGTATTTGATGACATCGAAATGCATGAGTAAGCTTTTAATCTGGCGAGTCCAAATCATATAAAAAGGTAGTACGCATGGGAAACCGTGTATGAATATAAGAATAAGAAATCAGGAGGATATAAAGATGGCAAAAAGAGGTGGATATGGTGGAATGGGCATGATGCCAGGGAATATGAACAATCTGATGAAGCAGGCACAGAAGATGCAGAAGCAGATGGAAGAGACCACCAAAGCACTCGAAGAAAAAGAATATGAGGCAACTGCCGGCGGTGGTGTTGTCAAGGTAAAGATCAATGGCAAGAAGGAAGTAACAGAAGTTCATCTCGACGAGGAAGTTGTCGACAAGGACGATATCGAGATGCTCGAGGATCTGATCATGGCTGCTATGAACGAAGCCATCCGTATGCAGGATGAGGATCAGAAGAATTCCATGGGTAAGATCACCGGTGGATTAGGCGGAGGTTTGCCGTTCTAATGGATATTTATGGAGAGAAAGTAAACCGGCTGATCGGTGAACTCGGAAGACTTCCCGGCATCGGTGGAAAGACCGCACAGCGGCTGGCGTTCCATATTATCAATATGCCGGAAGAACAGGTGGAAAGCCTGTCGGCAGCAATCACAGATGCAAAGAAGAATATCCGGTACTGCAAATCCTGTTATACGATTACTGATCAGGAGCTGTGTCCGGTGTGTGCATCGCCGAAGCGGAACCATAAGCTGATCATGGTTGTCGAGACTCCACGAGATCTGGCAGCATATGAGCGTGTGGGACAGTATCAGGGCGTCTACCATGTATTAAATGGTGTGATCAACCCGGCGATGGGAATTGGAACCGGAGATATCCGGTTGAAGGAACTGATCCTGCGGTTGGAGCAGGAAGATGTAGAAGAGTTGATTATTGCAACAAATTCCAGTGTGGAGGGCGAAGCGACTGCGATGTATATATCCAAGCTGGTCAAGCCATCTGGAATCAAGGTCACAAGAATTGCAAGTGGCGTTCCGGTCGGCGGCGATCTGGAATGTATTGATGAAGTGACGTTACTTCGGGCATTGGAAGGAAGAACTTTGTTGTAGAGGAGACACATAAATTAAGGAGGTTACAGTATGAAGAGAATCGGAATGTTGACAAGTGGCGGTGACTGCCAGGCTTTAAATGCGACGATGCGTGGTGTGGCAAAGGGACTGTATAATACGTTTGAAGACGTGGAAGTATATGGTTTTTTAGAAGGCTACAAGGGATTGATTTATGGCAATTATGTAAAGATGAAGCCGTCAGATTTCTCTGGAATTCTGACAAAGGGTGGCACGATCCTTGGCAGTTCCCGTCAGCCGTTCAAGCTGATCGATGAGCCGACACCGGAAGGACTCAACAAAGTTGAGGAAATGAAGAAAAATTACAACAAACTGAAGCTTGATGCACTGGTTGTTCTCGGTGGAAATGGTTCCCAGAAGACAGCAAACCGTCTGTCTCAGGAAGGACTGAATGTGATTGGACTTCCAAAGACAATCGACAATGATATCTGGGGCACCGATATGACATTCGGATTTCAGAGTGCGGTCGATGTTGCAACACAGGCAATCGACTGCATCCATACAACTGCATGCTCACACAACCGTGTATTTATCGTAGAAGTTATGGGACATAAGGTAGGCTGGATTACATTGCATGCGGGTATCGCATCCGGTGCAGACATCATCCTGATTCCGGAAATTCCATATGATATCGCCAAGGTATGTGAGGCACTTGACAGAAGAACCAAGCAGGGCAAGGGATTCTCGATTCTTGCTGTTGCAGAGGGTGCAATCTCGAAAGAAGTCGCAGCACTTCCAAAGAAGGAGCGTAAGGCAGCCGTAGCAGCCGCAGCTGCGAAATATCCATCTGTCGCTTATGAAGTTGCAGATAAGATCAAGGAATATTCCGGTATGGACATCCGTGTGACAGTTCCGGGACATACACAGCGAGGCGGAAGCCCGGATCCATATGATCGTGTGATTTCCAGCCTGTTTGGTGCAGAGGCAGTCGAGCTGATCAAGAATAAAGATTTCGGCAAGCTTGTTGTTATGCGTAACAATGAAGTGACAGCAATTCCGATGGAAGAGTCTGCAGGAAAGCTCAAATATGTTTCCCCGGACGATAGTATTGTTAAATATGCAAAACGTCTCGGCATTTCCTTTGGTGATGAGTAGGAGATACGGATTCGGACGCACAAAACAGGATTTCAAAGCATAAAATAAGAAAAACAGATAGACAATCAGCCAAAAACTGATTGTCTATTTATGTCATTTTATGTGAGAGGATTCCATGAAAGAAATCGATGAGATGTATGTGCATAAGTTTCGCACTCCGGAACTCATGGTTGTGGATGAGCAGGAGTTAGAGGAAGACCGGGCATATTTGCGTGCGATGTATCCGATGCGGGCAAAGCTGATACTGGTTATGGTGGAGGATGCCTGCGACCGGCTGGAATATGAAGGAAGTCCTATGTTTGCAGTTTATCCAGACAAGGTAGCGATGTTTTCAATTGCGAAGAAGATTTATGAGAAGATCTGCTATAAGGATGCGGACGAAACATTGCTTCATATGATTGAGATTATGGTCTGCCATGAATTTTATATTCGTCGGTGCAGATATCGTAAAAGGAGAAAATATTTCTAACTATGAAACGGTTTTTGATAAAGGCGTTTGTGTTCATTGCGGTTGCAGTGGGCACAGCCTTTCTGGTAAATCAATTCAATAACAGAGGCTTGGATCGTGTATCCAGCGAATTGGACGAGCCGACACTTCCATATGTCTATCTTGAATTCGAGGGTAAGGTTATTAACCGGACCTGTGGATATACGCAGACGATGTCGACGAGCCTGATGCGGGATGGGATTGTGCCACTAAACAGTAATCATGGTGTGACGGTGCTTGTGGACAATGAGGCGAAATATGGCGAGACATTTACCTATGAGCTGCGAAGTATTGCAGGTGATTCCCTTGTGGAACGTGGCGACGCGGTTTCTGGAAGTGTCGAGAACGGACGCAAGAAATATGATGTGAATTTCCGGATGGACATGCAGCAAAACCGGGAGTATGTATTTGTATTTATCATTACGGCGGCAGATGGTACGGAGGTGCGATACTATAACCGTGTGGTAAATCTGGCGGAACAGCATGCCAAGGCAATCGTGGATTTTGCAACAAACTTCCATGACACGACGTTTATTAAGGAAGTCAATGAGTCCGAGGGCAATGTTGTATTTGATAACCTGAAGACGGACAAGGCAGGAACAACGTCAAGTCTGGCACATGTCGATCTGAATGCAACCTATGAGCAGATCACTTGGGGCGGGCTGACACCTGTGGTTGTGACGGGCGTGACGCCGACTATCACGGAAATCGACAAGGAATATGCTGTGATTCACATGTCCTATGTGGTGGAATCCATGAATGACAAGAAGAGTCATTATTATCAGGTCGACGAATACTACAATGTCACCTATAACCGGAGTTCGGAGACGGTGAAGCTGCTTGCTTTCGACCGGTATCAGGAAAGCTTTTTTGACAGTGGTTACATTAGCAAGGACCGGAATAGTATCAGCATGGGCGTGACAAATGAGCCAGCAGAATATGTGACATCTGAGGACTATGGGATTTTAGCGTTTGTGCGTCTTGGACAACTCTGGATGTACAAGTACAATGACAGCTCGCTTACGAATATATTCAGCTATCCGCAGGACAGCTTCTCGGATGCCCGGACACTCAACACGAATCTGGATATCAATATTGCGGATATGGATGCGGATGGAAATATCTACTTTGTTGTGTACGGATATATGAATCGTGGCGAACATGAAGGCAAAAACGGTATGTCGCTGTATTATTATTCGGCGGAAGACATGACGACACAGGAGCTGTTCTTCGTGGAATGTGATGAGAGCTATGACATCATGAAGAAGGAGACCGGACGATTTACCTATTACAACGCGCAGACGAATAAATTCTACTATCTGCTTGATGAAACGTTGTATGAGGTATCCCTTGCTGATATGACGCAGACTGCGATTGTCGAGGGAATTCCTTCTGCCAAATACCTTGTGTCTGCGAACCGGAAGCTGGTTGCTTATCCGAATGCTGCCGAGGATGAAAATGTCACAGCAATCACGATACAGAATTTTGAGACAGGTGAAACGTATGAGAAAACCTGTGCAACTGGTGATCTGCTGCTGGCACTTGGATTTGTGGAAAATGATCTGATCTATGGCTGTGCGCATAGTGCAGATGTAATTATGACTTCCGATGGACAGGCAATCCTGCCATTGTATGAGTTGTTTATCATGAGCGATAATGGTGAACAGAAGAAAGATTACACGAAGGATGGGGTGTATATCATGAATGCATCGGTTGGGGATGATACCATTTATCTGACGCGTGCACGCAAACAGAACCAGTTCTTTGAAGAAATCGATCAGGATTATATTTCCTACAAGAAAGAGGAAAATAATAAGATGATCACGACGGATACGACATATGACAGCTATGCATGGAATATCTTAGATATTGTATTCCCATCGAATTTCTATCTGTCGGATACTGCAAGCTACCGGAAGACAAAATACGGAAGAGCAGAGGCTTACAAGGATATGCAGGTGCAGACGAAGACACGTGACGGTGCGTATTATGTGTTTGACAATGCGGGCTACATCGGCGAGTACGAAACTGCCGGAAGCGCAATCACGCGGGTGGTCGATGACGAGGCAGGACTTGTTGTGGACAGCAACGGAAATACGATCTATCGCTGTCTGGCAGCGGACAGCTATAATACAGTCGCAGATGAGATCAAGGAGACACCGAATCCGGATGCAAATCAGTCGCTGCTTACCTGTGCGTATATGTGTGCACAGTATGCGGGAGGTACACTGGAGCTTACAGATGCGATAAACTGTGGTACTTTTGAGAAGGTATTTGAGGATTACACGAATGGTGTCGGTATCAATATCTCCGGTATCAGTTTGTCGACGGCGCTGTATTTCCTGGATCGGGATATTCCGTTTGCAGCCTGCATCGATGATGGGCGGTATGTGCTTGTCATCAGCTACAATTCGACACATATTCGGTATTACGATCCGGTGCTTGGTGCAGAAGTGAAGGTGACACGGAAAGCATTTGAGAATTCACTGAGTTTACAGAGTAACACGATGTATACGTTTAGTGTACAGTAAAGAAATACACAGAGTCTGGGGGGAAAACTACCAGGCTCTTTTTGAATAACAAGCAGTTGGTACAAGATAGTACATACAGAGGTGAGTAACATGAACAGAATGCGAAAGGTATTAATTGCAGATGATGAGGTAAAAGTGGGACAGCTTGTGAAACGATTGATACAGTGGGATCGGCTGGGACTGACCTGTATTGGACTTGTGACAGATGGGCAGACAGCGTATGAGAAGATCCTGTCCGAATCGCCAGATATCGTGATCACGGATATCCGGATGCCGGTGTTGACAGGACTGGAAATGATCCAGAAGGCATCCGAGCAGGGCGTGAAATGCCATTTTATAGTTGTCAGTGGATATAAATACTTTGACTATGCGCAAAAAGCGTTGAAATATGGCGTGGAAGATTATCTGCTCAAGCCAATCGATGAGGATGAGCTGAACAGGCAGCTGCAGAAGATTGTCGCGGAAGAAGAACAACGTGAGGATAAGCAGCAACAGGTAGATCAGATAGAGAAAAAACTGGAGGATAGTAAATATCTGCGCCACAAAGAATTCCTCAGACAGATACTAAGCCAGAAGCAGGAAAATATTGATGCCGCGAATACGGAGTTTGGACTTCAGCTTGAGAACAAGTGCTTCCGGGGATTAACCTTCAAGCTTGACCGGGATATTGATGTCGCAGAGAATACACAGCAGATGCAGTTTGTTCTCCGCAAGATCATGCAGAAGGCAGAGGATGCATTTTCGGCATGCACCATCGACCTGATTGCGGCTGTGCAGTCGAATCATTCCGTGCAGGTGCTGTTAAATTATTTCCAGACGGAGCAGGAGAATATCGACAACCGGATTACGGATTTTTTCAATGAGCTGAGCGATTATCTGGAGAACTTCCAGCATTACAGGATTACTGTCGGGGTGAGCAGTGAAGTCGAGAGCTTCGAGCAGATCAGTACTGCGATTGAGATGAGCAAAGAGGCGGCTGCCAGCCGGCTCTTCAAGGGAAACGGCAGACGGATCGAATATTGCCAGGAGCCGCACACTCTATTTTCGCCAAAGGACTTTCAGAATGAATATGAGGAATTCGCAAAAGCGGTTGAGACAATGCAACCGGATGCCTGTCAGTACCAGATTCACAAATGCTTCCGGCTGGCAAGCGATAAGGCACTTTTTGCAAGCGAATTTTATGCAATGGGATTGTGGCTGCTCCGCAGTACTTATGACATTCTGGAAATAGCAGATACATTTGATGTGGATGTGCAGCAGGAGGTGTTGGAGAATCTGTCGACAGTTGCGGATTTGAGAGACTATGTGATCCGTCAGGTGCAGCAATTGATCAAAGAGAGCCGTAGTGAACGGGAAAACCGCGAACGCAAGCCGGTATTGGAGGCAATCGCCTATATGAAAGAGCATTTTACAGAGAAGATCACGCTGGAGGATGTAGCCGCAACCATCGGCTTCAATACGAATTATTTCTCAGAATTGTTTAAGAAAGAAACTGGTGAGAACTTCTCGAACTACCTGCTTGGAATCCGGATGGAGAAAGCAAAGCAGATGCTCCGGGACACGAAGATTCCGGTGTATGAAATCGGCGAAAGTGTCGGGTATAAGGATGCCAAATATTTCAGTCAGCAGTTTATGAAGGTTGTCGGTGTGAAGCCGGCAGAATACCGGAAGCTGTACTATTGACAGACGCAGTGAAACGCGAGGGCACAACATGGGAAAAATAATCTGGATATGTGTGGGTGCGGTGATTGTCTGGGCAGGGACAATCCTTTTGATGCATCGGATACAAACAAAGAAAATAAAAAAACTGGAGGATGACTATCGGGAGAAACAGCGTGTGCAGCAGAAGCTGCGGGAGGAATATTCCGTCAAGGTGCAGAATAAGCAGGCGAAAATTGCCGCCTTGCAAAGTCAGATCAATCCGCATTTTTTGTACAACACGCTGGAATGTATACGAAGTGAGGCGCTTTTATATGAATGTGACAGCATTGCCCGTATGGCGAAGGCACTGGCGGCTTTTTTCCGGTATAGCATCAGCAACAAAGAAAACATTGTGACAATCCGCGATGAGCTTCGGAATATTGAGAATTATTTCCTGATCCAGAGCTACCGGTTTGAAAATAAATTCGCCCTTGAAATCAATGTGGAGGATGACCGGGAAGAAGTCGGGAATTATCTGATTCCCAAGCTTTCGCTGCAGCCGATTGTGGAAAATGCAATCTTCCATGGCTTAGAGACGAAGGCGGAAAACGGAAAGGTGACAATACGGATTTATACGACAGATCAGGAACTGGTTGTTGTCATATCGGATAACGGAACAGGAATTGACTGGGATACCCTTGTTTCCATGAGACAGGCACTGGAACAGACGGAGGAGTACAGGGAGAGCGGCGACGATGGAAGCACGCACGGAGAGACGGCGGGAATGGATGCACATGGAACTGACAGAATCGAGAAGCGCGGAAACGGAATTGCATTGAGCAATGTAAACCAGCGGATCCAGCTCGCATTTGGAAACCGTTATGGACTCCGCCTCTACAGCACGACCGGAATCGGAACAGATGTAGAAATCTGGCTGCCTAAGAAAGTAGACAGAAACGATCTGTGATTTAGAAAAATAGGAAAGAAAAAGCAGGCATGGATTATGAGACATGAGATTATTCGGATGGAACATGTGAATATCAGCAGACCGGGCAGGCATGAGATTGAAGATTTGAACCAGATTATCTGCCGGGGGTACAGCATGGGAGTTGCAGGCGTGGAAAACAGCAAGGAGATACTGGCAGACTTTTTTGAGGGGAAAGGAACGCTCGCAAGAGGCCGGATTTACTTGGATGGACAACCATGGAAGCCGGAAGGAAAACGGGATTTTGAGGATGCCGGCATTTTTGTGATCTCCAAAGACACGGTGTACATGGATTCGCTCGATGTCAGCGAGAATCTTTTTTTGTTACGAAGAAACAGCCTGCGTAAAATCCGGTTGAATGAAAAGGCATTGCATATACAGGGACGTGCACTGCTTGAGAAATACGATCTGCCTTATGCGGCAGATGAACATAGCAGCCATCTGAAGAACGGAGACCGTATTCTGATCGGGGTGGTACGCGCCATCACACAGGGGGCGCGTATTCTTGTTTTGCGGGAGATTGTGTCGTGTTTTCCGGGAGAAGAACGCCGGAAGCTGAGACAGTTTGTGAACCGGTTGAAGCAGGACGGAATTACGGTTATATCAATCGATAACCGGGCAGATTTCACGGACCCTTTCTTTGATGAAGTGATTTTGTTCCGGCATCATACCATCTACAAAAAGATCTGTCAAAGCGGAGATACATGGATGATTGACGAGATATTAAAACGCGGTCTGGAGGCGGCAGATACTACCATACCGGAAGTACGCGATGCCAGCGGGAAACCACAGCTAAAGCCGGTGGATTTCTTCGTGTGGGAGACGTTCCGGGATGGTAGCTGGCAGCCGCAGATTTCGATGCGGGCAGGGGAAATCCTTGCGGCACTCGGTACCCCCGGACAGGTGGATGGTGTCTGGTCGGACATCCTTCATTCCAATGCCGTACAGTCGCGGTTTGAGTTAGATGGCGAGATCATCGCCTACAAAAACATACAGGAGCTTATGAAGCACCGGATTGCGCTTATGGAGTATGGAAACCATACGGAAATCTGCGAGAATCTGACCAACGAGGAAAACATTCTTCTCCCGACATATCCGCGCATATGTTCAGCATTCGGGTTTTATCAGAAGCAACAAAAGTATATATTGGAAGACAATTTCCTGGGATTGGACAGGCGGGACATCGAGCTGCTGAACCCTGAGACAGAAGCCTGGAAAATAGGAATCTATCGTTATAAGCTGTTTCATCCGCGTGTGCTGATCCTGAAAAACATGCTGCAAAATCTAAACGTCCGGGAAGTCGCATGGCTGAAACGGGAATTGCGGGAGATCGTGGGAAGAGGAAGCAGCGTCCTTCTGCTCGAAAACGAGAGTAAAGTCTGTGTGGATGTTGCGGACCGGCTGGAGGTGATAGCTTGAAGACTGTGCGGTCATTCTATGATAAATATCATATGGAAATCGGAAATATCGTTTTGATCCTGGTTCTTGCTATCGTATTGTTCCCCAGACTTTCTGCAGACTATGTACTGCATCAGTTTGTGATTATCGTACTGTTGACGATGGGACTCTCGCTCGAGATGCTGAGTGGTGTTTTAGATTTCGCATTTATGGCGGAAATCGCAATGACGACATGCCTGGGCGGACTATGCCTGCGGGCAGGGTTTCCGGTCTGGGTGAGCTTAACGGTTATGATACTGGCACAGATGCTGTTCGGGATGGCAAAGGGGCTTCTGATTGGTAAAATCCGTGTAAACCCTATTTTGCTGACTTTTATTTTGCAGCAGATCTATCAGGGGATAGCTGCCGTGTTCGGGGATGCGATTCAGGCGCCGATCCCGAGGGATTACTATGGTTCCTACATGTTCTGGATGATTTTTTCCGGTATTGCAGTTGTAATTTATGTGTTCCTGCAGTTAATGCTTACACATACATATTATGGGAAATACGTACGCTGGGAGAAAATGAAACCTCGGTCAAAAACAGCGGAATCCGTTTTGATATCTGCCGCATGATTATCTGTGGAATCAGTGGTATTGTATTTGCACAGGTGGCATTGATCTTTTTGTTCATCACCAATGGCGGCAGTGCCGGTATTGGCAGAAGATACCTGTATCCGGTAATTGCGGCAGCGTGTCTTGGCGGAATAAACTTTCTAAAAGGAAAAGGAAACCTGCGCGGCACTGTTTTGGGCAGTCTGTCCATGGTGCTTCTTCTGAATCTGTCAGCGGGGCTTTCTCTTTACAGCTATTTTTCTTATATCTGGGAAATCGCAATTCTTGTAATTGCGGTGGTTATTTTCGCAAGGGAGAGAAAGAACTGAAAATCCTCTCCCTAAATCCGAAACTTGTCCGATTGTGGGAAGGGCAGATCCTCCATATAATAAAACCATCAGATAGATACATCGAAATGATCCCACCGGAAGCCGGACGTGCTTCTGCCATTTCCCAGTATCTGACGGAAGAAAAAACAAAGAAAATGAGGAGGAAATGACTATGAAAAAACGAAAGAGATTGTTTGGTATTTTGTTGGCAGTAGTTATGACAGTAGCAATGATGACAGGATGTTCCGCAGGAAAGGGCGGCACATCCGGAAGTGGTGTAAAGGTAGGATTCCTGGCACCGACACTCCAGACGGAGTTTATGATTGGAATCGATGAGAAGCTTCACGAGGAATGTGACAATCGTGGATGGGATTATGTATCTGCAAGCTTCGATAACGATTCGGCAGCAGCCGTATCGGCAATCGAGAACATGGTAACCGGAAATTGTAATTACATCGTAGCGATGGTATCTGATACATCCTGTGACGATGCGCTCAAGGCAGCACAGGAAAAGGGCGTCAAGATTATTGAATGTGGTGTTGAGACAGCGGTACATGATCTCGTGCTCAAAACTGACCAGTATTCTATCGGAACACAGATCGGTGATATGGCAGCAGACTGGCTGAACAGCCAGCTCGGCGGCGAAGGAAACATCGTAGTATATACAACCTATCAGAACCAGGATATGCAGGATCGTGGACAGGGTATCCAGGATGCAATCAAGGAGAAAGCTCCGAATGTGAACATTTTGGAAGTCGTTGATATCGGTAAGGATGTTGTAGGATCCGGAACAACAACGACAGAGACGATGCTTCAGAAATATTCGAACCTGAACGGAATCGTGTGCTATGGTGATGCGGCAGCGGTAGAATCTGTTGAGGCAGTGAAGGCAGCAGGCAAGGACAACGAAAACTTCGGTGTGTTCGCCTGTGATGGTACAAATCAGGCTTTGAAGGGTATCAATGACGGAACATGCATGCGCGGTACGATGTACTTCGAGCCGATCGGAAGTGTTATGGCGGAATATATCCAGCAGATGGTTGACGGCAAGACAGTTGACGAGGCAGTCGAAACTCCGATTCACGCAGTAACAAAGGCAAATATCGCAGATTACTATAAAGCAGACAAATAAAGATTGCAAAAAGAATGCCTCTGGTGAATCATCGGAGGCATTCTTAGAAAGGGGATGAACTCTGTGAAAAACATACTGAGTGTAAAAAATATCGTAAAAACATATCCCGGCGTTATCGCAATCAATGATGTATCGTTCGATGTAGAAGAAGGCGAGATCCACGCTCTGATCGGTGAAAACGGAGCAGGAAAATCAACCCTGATCAAGGTATTGTCGGGAGCGATCGTTCCGGATTCCGGAACGATTGAGCTGGAAGGCAAACAATACAACCAGATGACACCGAAGCTTGCAAAAGATCTGGGAATCGAGGTCATCTATCAGGAATTTACGCTGGTGCCGGGCATCAGCGCAGCGGAAAATGTATTTCTCGGAGACAAGACGAAGCCCGGTGCGTTCTGCGACATCAAAGATCGCGAAGCGCGTGCGAAGAAAATATTTGATGACCTTCAGGTAGATATTGATGTATCCAGACCGGTAAAGACGATGTCACCGGCACATCAGCAGCTTGTTGAAATTGCGAAGGCAGTCAGCCGGAATGTAAAGATTCTGATTATGGATGAGCCGACTGCACCACTGACGGTCAGCGAAGTAGAGACGCTGTTTCGTATTGTGCGGGAATTAAAAGCAAAAGGTGTGACGATCATCTTCATCTCCCACCGGTTGGAGGAGCTGTTCGAGCTTGCGGACCGCGTAACGGTTATGCGGGATGGCTGCTATGTCGGAACAGAAAATATAAAAGACATCGACAGGCAGAAGCTGATCACGATGATGGCAGGACGTGAACTCAAGGAATCGTATCCGTCGCGTACCAGTCAGATCGGCGAGGAAGCATTGCGGGTAGAGCATCTGACAGGAAATGGAGATCATGATATCTCGTTTACCCTGCACCGGGGAGAAATCCTTGGATTTGCCGGACTGGTCGGCGCAGGCCGTACCGAGCTGATGCGGGTAATCTATGGTGCTGATCCGATTGAAAGCGGAAAGATTTTTGTAAATGGCAAGGAAACAAATATCCGGACATGTGAACAGGCAATCCAGCACGGAATCGGATATATCCCGGAGGACCGGAAGGCGCATGGCGCATTTCTCCGGATGAGCATCAAATGGAATGTTGTTGTAAATAACCTGCGTGGCATCTCCAAAGGACCATTCGTTGATGAGAAGCTGGAAAACCGGATTGCCGAGGATTACGAGGAGAAATTCCAGATCAAGACACCATCCCTGGAGCAGAGGGTGGAGAATCTCTCGGGCGGTAATCAGCAGAAGGTTGTAATCGCAAAGACACTTGCGGCAAACAGTGAAATCATCATCTTTGATGAACCGACGCGGGGAATCGATGTCGGTGCCAAGCAGGAGATTTACAAACTGATGAATCAGCTAGCCGGTGAAGGGAAGGCAATCATTATGGTAAGCTCGGATATGCCGGAGCTTTTGGGAATGTCTGACCGGATTATCACCATCTACGAGGGTAGGAAGACCGGAGAACTTGCGAAATCAGAATTCGACCAGAACTATATTCTGGATCTAGCATCAGGAGGCGAGGAACATGGAAAAAACAAGTAATAAATTTATAACTTTTTATAAGAAATTTGGTATATATGTATTTTTGGCGGCAGTCGTTATTATCTTCTCGATTATTGCACCGAACTTTTTATCTGTAGCAAACCTGATTAATATTTTGCGTCAGGTATCTATTTTCGGTATCGTTGTAATCGGCGTTACGATGGTCATGATCGGCGGAGGTATGGATTTGTCGGTCGGAGGAATCATGGCGGTCGTCGGCATGGTTATGGGCTATTGTATGGTAAATGTCGGGTTGCCGATTCCGGTTGCCGTGATTATCGGCATTGCACTTGGTGTTGCATTTGGTGCCATCAATGGTGTCGTCGCCATCAAGCTGCATATCGCGCCGATCATTGTAACACTTGCCATGATGCTTGTGCTGCAGGGCGTGGCATATCTGATCACCGGCGGCTATCCGATCACCGGTATGCCGAAAGCATTTTTGACAGTCGGACAGGGATATATCGGACCGGTTCCGATTCCGGTTATTCTGTTTGTGATCTTCATCGTATTTGGCTGGATTGTCATGAACAAGACATACCTTGGCAGAAATATTTATGCACTTGGCGGAAACAAAGAAGCAGCCAGACTTGCAGGTATCAATGTCAATAAACTGACGGTACTCGTGTATTCTTTTGCAGGATTTGCAGCCAGCATTGCAGCAATCATCATGGTTGCCAGAACAAACGCATCGCAGCCGGGCGCAGGAAGCTCCTATGCATTTGACTGTATGACGGCAGCCTGCTTAGGTGGTGTCAGCATCGCCGGAGGTGAAGGTAAAATCAGCGGTACGGTTGTAGGTGTTATCATCCTTGGTATCCTCGATAACGGACTTGTGCTGATGGGTGTTAATTCCAACTTCCAGAGTGTTATTAAAGGACTGATTCTGCTTCTCGCAGTCGCAATCGACTGCTACCAGGGCGGACAGAAGAGAAAGAAGGCGTGAGACATGGTGACAAGAAAATTACCGTATTATGAGTTTGCAGATGGAATTTACGAGATTGATGAATTTGACTGTGTGAGTGTGTTTGTGATTGTCGGAAGCACGCGGGCGCTGGTGATAGACTGTGGAACCGGAATCGGGGATCTCAGATGGGTTATAGAGAACAAAATCACAGATAAACCGTATGATGTTGTGGCGACCCATAACCATGGCGACCATATTGGTGGAGCCGGATTCTTCGACTCCATCTATATTCACCCGGCGGATATGGACTGGGATAGCGGAAATACACTTCCGACTGTGGATTTCCGTAAGAGCTATGCGAAGATCATTGCAGACCGGGCGGATAAACATTACGACTATAATCTGGATGAGGATGTGCGGCCATGGCCGAAGACACCGGAGAAGCTTCCGCTTACGGATGGGCAGGTGTTTGAGCTTGGAGACAGGACGGTGACGGCATATCACTGTCCGGGACATACATTTGGCGAGATGGTATTTCTGGATGACAAGACGAAGACACTGTTGCTTGGAGATGCCTGCAACTGCAACTATTATCTGGCGGTTCCGGAGCCGGGACGGGAAAAAGAACGGATCCGGGAAGCGAAGGCAGGTCTTGAACGTCTGCGTTCCATGAAGGACAAATATGATTTGATGTATAATTCCCATCATGATTTCAGAGGATTCGGCAATTCCCTCTATCCGGATATTATAGAAGATGCGATCCATGCATTTGATAGTATATTAGATGGGACAGCAACCTACATATCCGTGACAGATCCTCTGGATCCGGAACATAAGGCTAAGACGTATGTGTCTTATGGCAGATTCCGTGTCGCCTATCAGGGGGACGGAATAGAAAATGTAAAGTAATCACAATTTAAAACCCTTTCCTTTTTAAATATAAAATACCCCACCGGTGCGATCTATGACCGGTGGGGTGTTTCCGTCTTACACGTTCTTATTTATATGCTCTTACACCTCTACATCCCAGAAACCATCCAGCGTAGCGAAGTAATCTTCCGGTGTCTCGGCACGGCGGATCTGCTTTATGCTGCCGTCCTCACACAGCAGAAGCTCTGCGGATTTGAGTTTGCCGTTGTAGTTATAACCCATTGCGAAGCCGTGAGCACCTGTGTCATGGATTACAAGATAATCGCCCATGTCGATCTTCGGAAGCTTGCGGTCGATCGCGAACTTATCGTTGTTCTCACACAGGGAACCGGTCACATCATAGGTGTGGTCGCAAGGTGCATTTTCCTTGCCAAGGACCGTGATGTGATGGTAAGCACCATACATAGCCGGACGCATCAGGTTTACCGCACAGGCATCCACGCCGATGTACTCCTTGTAGATATGCTTCTCGTGGATTGCCTTTGTAACAAGGTGTCCATAAGGGGCAAGCATGAAACGGCCAAGCTCTGTGAACAGGCTGATATCGCCAAGTCCGGCAGGGACAAGCACCTCATCGAATACCTTGTGTACACCTTCGCCAATCTTCAGGATATCATTGCCTTCCTTATCCGGTGTATAAGGGATACCAACACCGCCGGACAGGTTGATGTAGGAAAGCTTGATGCCGGTCTTTTCCTTCAGCTCAACAGCTACCTCGAACAGGATCTTCGCAAGGGTCGGGTAGTAGTCATTTGTGACCGTGTTACTTGCAAGGAAGGAATGCAGGCCGAACTTCTTTGCACCTGCGTCACGCAGCTCTGTATAAGCTTTGAACAACTGCTCTTTTGTCATGCCGTATTTGGCATCGCCGGGATTGTCCATGATGGTTGTGGAGATAGAGAAGGTTCCGCCCGGATTGTAACGGCAGAATACTGTCTCCGGAACACCGCATGTATCCTTCAGGAACTGTACATGTGTGTAATCGTCTAAGTTGATGTTTGCACCGAGCTTCTTTGCGAGAACGAATTCCTCAGCTGGTGTGTCGTTCGATGAGAACATGATGTCGGAACCTGTGATGCCCATTTTCTCTGACATCAGAAGCTCTGTATAAGAAGAACAGTCGGTACCGCAGCCCTCTTCCTTCAGGATCTTCAGGATGGTTGGGTTCGGAGTTGCCTTGACTGCGAAATATTCTTTATAACCTTTGTTCCATGCAAATGCCTGCTTTAATTTTCTTGCATTTTCACGGATGCCCTTTTCGTCGTAGATATGGAACGGAGTCGGGTATGTCTTTGCAATCTCTTCGACCTGTGCTTTCGTTACAAATGGTGTCTTCATGATATTCCTCCTGTATGTAGTAGGTGTTTCTGTTTATAAGCCTTTTTATTCACGCTCTCTATAATCTAGAAGTAAAACTGCGTTTTGTCAAGTAAAATGGCGTAAAAAACTTGATATCTAATTGAAAATAAATATCGAAGATGGTATCATAAACTATTATGTGCGGTTTTGGTACGGATGATTGCAGATACGACGCAGGAGCATACCGGAAACGACTGCGGACCGGATGCGGTCTGTTGGTGGGATAAAATAAAAAGAAAACAGGAGTGTTGGATACATGGCAGATAACGGCGAATCAGGAATGAATTACGACAATATATTTATAAGGATGCTGAGCAGAGTGGGTGATGCGATGCTGCTTTCCATTCTGTTTGTACTCTCATGCGTTCCGATTATCACGATCGGCGCAGCATTTACTTCACTTTACTATACGGCGATGAAAGGAATTTCCGGCGACGACGGATATATCTGGAAGTTCTATACACGGAGCTTCAAGCAGAACTTCAAGCAGGCAACCGGTATGTGGCTGCTCTTTTTAGTCGCATTTTTCATCCTGTCGGTAGATATCTGGTTCTGGATGACACAGTGGAAGGCAACCGGAAATGCACTCGCGAAACCGTTTTTGTTCGTGAGCGTCGTGCTTCTCACCCTGGCAGTTATGACGTTTATCTATACATTCGCCCTGCAGGCGAAGTTCGATAATTCGTGGAAGGTTCAGCTTCGGAATGCATTTTTGATGAGCATCAAGAATTTCCCGATGACACTTTTGATGCTGCTGACTTATCTTGTGATTGCGTGGTGTTTCTATTACGATATCATTATTTCAATCATCGTGTATGTGGTGATTGGATTCGGTGCGGTTGGTTATCTGTGGGCGTACATTATGCTCAGATGCTTCAAGCCATACCTGCCGGAAGAAGACCTGCATGCACATGATGAGAGCGTGTTGCTGCATGAAGCAGATGCAGAGGATGCGGATGCAGAGGATACAGACGCTGGGAACGCCGGTACCACAGAGACAAAAACAGACGATGAAACAGAGTCGGACAATGTGCAGAAAAAATAAAAACCATGGCTGCCTTGTGGCAGGGTAGAAACAAAATACTTGCACCCGGGAGAATATCCCGGGTTTTTTTATTGTTATTTTTGGCAGTATCCCATATAATGAAACCATGACAGAAACGGGAGGTACACATATGTTACACAGACGATACGGAAGCGGTGTGTCCGTAAATGTACGATATGGGAGAAGGATTCTTGCAATCCTGCTGGCGGGGATTTTATTTATTACGAACTGGGGGATGAACAACACGCAGACGATGGTGCAGGCAGCGGACGCAAAGAATTATGCGAACGTTGTTGTGTTTGCATATTTTAAGGGAGATGCGGAAGGCACTTCATATTTCCAGACAAATCGTGCGAAAATCCTAGGTTTGTATGATGGCGCCAAGAACCGTTCTTTCACGAATTATCTGTCTGCTGTTTCCTATGGAAAACTTCGTGTGAAAAATTATTTCCCACAGGATGATGGCACAACACTTTCTGCCTGTGCACTTTCGGTTACGGAAGCTTCTGTGCAGGCAGGTGGAAATATGGATACGACGATTGTGAGTGAAATCCTGGCGAACATTCCGGCACTTTCCGGGCAGGTGTTAGACTATGACGGAGATGGATACATCGACAATCTCACTGTCATTATGAAGTCGGAGAAAGAATCCCAGACATCCGGCAATTCACTCGTCGCGCATCACGCATTTTATCCGACAGATAAGAACTTACGATATGGTGGGAAGGAAGTCGGACATTATAACATGATCAATACACCACAGTTTTTAGGTGCAGGCAATACGACGATGGCTCAGGAATCCGGTGTACTCGCACATGAATTCCTGCATGGACTTGGCTTCCCGGATCTTTATACAAGTGATGGAACCTATCCGGTCGGGAACTGGGATATCATGGGCGGCGCAGATTATGGAATGTCTTATCCGCTTGCGTATATGCGGATGAAAGTGGGCGGCTGGCTTATGCTGGATACGGTTACTACATCGCAGACGCTGACACTGGACACGCAGGATAAGCAGGACGGTCATCCGGCATATATTCTGAAATCACCGCTCAATGAGCAGGAGCTTTTTGTTGTGGAATTCCGGAAGAAGGATACGGGTCTCGACAGCTATGACCGGTTTATTGGAGGATCCGGCGTGATTGTCTACCGGATCAACCCGGCAGTCGAAGGCTTAAGCAATCTGTATGGACAGACCGGTGTGTATGTGTTCCGTCCGCAACCGGGGCAGACAGGATATTCCCAGATGGCAGAGAGCGTCTATAAAGCATATCTTTCCAAAGAAGAAGGACGGACAACCATCGGCAAATCCGACCTTTCCGCAGGTCTCTCCGATGGCGCACTGACTTTCTCAGATGGAACGAATTCTGGAATCGTGATCAGTGAGGTCGGCAGTGCCAAGGGCAGTCAGATTACTTTAAAGGTGGATTTCCCGAAGGTTTCGGACTCTGCGAAATGGACGGATTGTGGATTTGCCTCTGTAGCCGGAAATAGCAAAAATGCATGGAACCAGATAGCGATGACGCTTTGCGGACAGAAACCGTACGTGCTTACGTATACGAAATATTCCTGTGAGCAGGACACGTGGAAAAAACTATATCAGCAGAAAATCTCCGAGAACTATGGAAATGAAATAAAGCTCTGTTCCTACAATGGATCGTTTTATTTTGCATATGCGGATGCAGCAGGGATAGAGATTGAAAAGTTGGATGCATCCTGCAGTCGCGTGACAGAGAAACAGACGATTGCTGGAGCTGCGGATTTTGATATGCAGGCTGGCGCAGATGGCGTGTATCTTGTATACACGCAGAACAATACGACCGCATATGCGAGATGCTTCAAAGCCGGAAGTTTGTCCGTGACAACCAATCTCGGAAGCTATTACACGACCGCGGGGACGAATCATTTTGCAGGTCAACCAAAGCTCATTTCGATAGGCTCCTCGATGTATGCGTCCATACGGAATACAGGGACGATGGCAGTTCACACATTTTGTCTGGATGCAAATGGAAACCACAAAGAAGTGAGTGATGCAGCGACAAAAGGAAGCACGTATGGCATGGCAACGGATGGAAAAAACCTGTATGTTGTCACATGCAGCGAAGGCATACTTGTCAACCGGTATGATGGAAAAACATGGCATTGCTCTAAAATGAAAGACGGTACGATCTCGGATGTGGTTCCGGTGTGCAGGCAGGGAACACTGTTCGTGCTCACTTCGGGTGCCTATACAGGGACAACCAATCTGTACCGGTATGATGTGGCAAATGACCAATTTGCGCAGGAAGGAGTCTCACTCGATTCGTATTCTACATCGCAGACGATCTGTGCGGCGGATGGAACGTTGTATGTTTCGTATCTGCGTGGGGCAGACAAGACGTTTGTCATCAAGAAAAAGAGCGTGACAGTCACACCGGCGCCGGAACCAACCCCGGATCCGGGAACAAATCCAGACCCGGGAACAAACCCAGATCCGGGAACAAATCCAGAACCGGGAACAGGTGGCGAGACAACGACCACGACGGAGGCAGCTACGACCACGACGGAGGCACCAACGCCAACGCCGACGCCAACCCCGACCCCAACACCGGTTGTAACGCCGGATGTGACGGTGTCTTACCGCACGCACATCCAGACCTTCGGATGGGAGAACACCTGGCGGCAGAACGGCATGATGTCCGGGACTTCCGGAAAAGCGAAAAGACTGGAGGGAATCGAAATCAAAGTATCCGGTAATTCCGGTATAGGAATCCAGTACACGACGCATTGCCAGAACTATGGCTGGCTGCCTTGGTCTGCGAACGGTGACATGAACGGCACGCAGGGGGAAGCAAAACGTCTGGAAGCAATCAAGATCCAACTGACCGGATCCGACAAGGATAAATATGATGTCTATTACCGCGTGCATGCGCAGAGCTACGGCTGGCTTGGCTGGGCGGCAAATGGCGCACCGGCAGGAACCGCAGGTTATGCGAAGCGTCTGGAGGGCATTCAGATCGTGGTCGTGAAGAAGGGTGCGGGATTCAACCGGAATATGCAGGGAATCGCATCGCAGTTTGCGAATGCATTTTACGCGGCGCCGGGACAGAGCATGAATCCGCAGATCGCGGGTGCGGACAGCCCGAATGTTACATATCGTACCCATGTGCAGAGCTATGGCTGGCAGGGCTGGAAATATAACGGGGCGATGAGCGGCACATCCGGACAGGCAAAACGACTCGAAGGAATTGAGATCAAACTGACGAATGCACCGTATTCGGGTGGCGTCTGCTACACAACCCATGTGCAGAGCTACGGATGGCAGGAACCGACAAACAATCCATCTGCATGGCGCAGAAATGGAACGATGAGCGGCACATCCGGGCAGGCAAAAAGACTCGAAGCCATCTGTATTGCATTGACAGGAGATATGCAACGGCATTATGATGTATACTATCGTGTGCATGCGCAGAGCTTCGGCTGGCTTGGCTGGGCGAAAAACGGCGCACCGGCAGGAACCGCCGGCTATGCAAAACGATTGGAAGGGATAGAGATCCGGCTTGTACCGAAGGGACAGGCAGCTCCGGGCAGTACAGCAAGATCCTATATCTCTGCATATTAAATAGAAAAACAGGAGAGGAAGACATTATGAACGCAAAATGGAAACGGCTAGTGACCGCAATTTTGATGATGGCGCTGCTGCTTGGACCGATTGTATCGATGCAGACACCGGCACGGGCGGCGGACGGAGAGGACGACAATACGTTTATTGTCGGCTTCGATGCGGAGTTCCCGCCATATGGCTACAAGGACGATAACGGCGAATATGTCGGCTTCGATCTGGATCTGGCACAGGAGGTATGCGACCGGAACGGTTGGACACTGAAGAAGCAGCCGATCGAGTGGAACTCGAAGGATATGGAATTAAATTCCGGTTCGATCAGCTGTATCTGGAACGGATTCACGATGAACGGCAGAGAGGATGACTATACTTGGACAAAGCCATATGTCGATAATTCACAGGTGGTTGTCGTGCGTAAGGATTCCGGCATCACACAGCTTAACGATCTTTCTGGGAAGGTCGTTGCCGTGCAGGCAGACAGCTCTGCGCTTGCGGCACTCACAGGCGAGGATGCAAGTGAGGAGAATAAAGCACTGTGTGCGACATTCAAGGATCTGCAGCAGGTGGGTGATTACAACAGTGCATTCATGAATCTGGAGTCGGGCGCGGTCGATGCAATCTGCATGGATATCGGTGTCGCAAACTACGAGATCGAATCCCGCGGGGATAAATTCATGATGCTCGAGGATCGTCTGTCTTCCGAGGAATATGGAATCGGATTTAAAAAGGGAAATACAGAGCTCCGTGATAAAGTGCAGGCAACGCTGCTTGACATGCTTGCCGATGGTACATTTGACGAGATTGCAGAGAAATGGGGACTTGAGGAATCCATCTGTCTGACTGCAGACGATGAGGTGCAGGAAGAGACAGCCGCAGATGATAATACATTTGTTGTCGGCTTCGATGCGGAGTTCCCACCATATGGATATAAGAATGATGACGGCGAATACGTCGGCTTCGATCTGGATCTGGCACAGGAGGTATGTGACCGGAACGGCTGGATCTTGAAGAAACAGCCGATTGAGTGGAACTCGAAAGATATGGAATTAAACTCCGGTTCGATCAGCTGTATCTGGAACGGATTTACAATGAATGGAAGAGAAGACGCCTACACATGGACGACGCCGTATGTCGATAATTCGCAGGTAGTCGTTGTGCGTAAGGATTCCGGTATCACACAGCTTACCGATCTTTCCGGGAAGGTCGTTGCCGTGCAGGCAGACAGCTCTGCACTTGCGGCACTCACCGGTGAGGATGCAAGCGAGGAGAATAAAGCGCTTGCAGAGACATTCAAGGAACTGCAGCAGGTAGGTGATTACAACAGTGCATTTATGAATCTGGAGTCGGGCGCGGTCAATGCGATCTGCATGGATATCGGTGTTGCAAACTATGAGATCGAATCCCGCGGGGATAAATTCATGATGCTCGAGGATCGTCTGTCTTCCGAGGAATACGGAATCGGATTTAAAAAGGGGAATACAGAGCTTCGTGATAAAGTACAGGCGACATTGCTTGACATGCTTGCTGATGGTACATTTGAGGAGATCGCAGAGAAATGGGGGCTGGAGGAGTCCATCTGCCTGTCGCCGGACGATCAGGTGCAGGATGGAAATGCCGCTGCGGCAACTGCGACAGATACCACATCCACAGGCAAGAAGAACACAAGCTTCTGGGATAAGTTCTGCTCGATCACAAAGCAGCTTGCAGAAGGTCTGCTCGCATCCCTGGTAATCTTCTTCCTGACACTTTTGTTCTCCCTGCCGCTCGGACTTCTGGTTGCAGCAGGCAGAATGTGTAAGATCGCGCCGATCCGCTGGCTGGTGAAGTTCTATATCTCCATCGCACGTGGTACGCCGTTGATGTTACAGCTTTTGGTTGTATTTTACGGACCATATTATCTGTTTGGCGCGACGCTTACGACAAGCTATCGTTTCCAGGCGGTTATCATTGGATTTGCCTTAAACTATGCAGCATATTTCGCAGAGATCTACCGCTCCGGTATTCAGGCTGTGCCACAGGGACAGCAAGAGGCAGCGAAGATCTTAGGATACAGCAAGAGCCAGACGTTCTTCAAGATCGTGTTCCCACAGATGGCGAAGAACATCCTGCCTTCGGTCACAAACGAGGTTATCACATTGGTTAAGGATACGTCGCTTGCATTTGCAATTTCTTATACGGAGATGTTCACACTTGCCAAGCAGGTCGCTGCCGCACAGACGACAATCATGCCGCTGTTTATCGCAGGCGTGTTCTACTACATCTTTAACTTTGTCGTTGCGTTTGTGATGGAGAAGATTGAAAAGCGCATGAATTATTATCATTAGGAGGTCGCGTATGAACTTACTGGAAGTAAAAAATATTAAGAAAAGCTTCGACGATCTCGAAGTACTAAAAGATATCAGTATGTCGGTGGCGGAGAGCGAGGTTATCTCGATTCTTGGACCATCCGGCTCCGGAAAATCAACCTTCCTGCGCTGTATGACGATGCTGGAGAAAATTGACGGCGGAAGCATGGAGTACTGCGGAAAGGAAGCGGTTAATTCCGACAGCGGTGTTCCGGTTTATGCAGACAGGGCAACGCTGAAAGAGATCCAAAGCTACTACGGATTGGTGTTCCAGAATTTTAATCTGTTTCCGCATTATTCGGTTCTGAAGAATATCGCAGATGCACCGATCCACGTGCAGAAGCGTGACAAGGACGAGGTATATGCCGAGGCGAAGGAGCTGCTTCGCAAGATGAACTTAGAAGATAAGGGTGACTATTATCCATATCAGTTGTCCGGCGGACAGCAGCAGCGTGTGGCAATCGCCCGTGCGCTTGCGTTAAAGCCGAAGATGCTCTTCTTCGATGAGCCGACATCGGCACTCGATCCGGAGCTGACAGCCGAGATCTTAAAGGTGTTGAAGGAGCTTGCCGCAGAGAAGATGACAATGGTAATCGTAACCCATGAGATCGGTTTTGCCCGGAGCGTATCCGACCGCGTGATCTTCATGGATGGCGGAGTGATCGTCGAGGAAGGAAAGCCGGAGGATGTCATCGACAACCCGAAGACTGACCGTGCCAAGGCATTCCTCAAGAAAATGCAAGAAATGTAGAAAAAATC
>OGGJ01000848.1_pt1 | contig 29132 bp, 24 predicted proteins | sample 1571071 | NCBI WGS metagenome assembly OGGJ01 (sample SAMEA2581954, study PRJEB24529) | metagenome | biome: Human gut stool | place: China | collected 2011
TGAAGGGTATCAGTAATGCAGTTATTTCTTCTTCACTGGTATTTATGGCCGTGTTTATTCCGGTATCGTTTATGAGCGGTACTTCCGGTACGTTCTATACCCAGTTTGGTCTGACTATGGCGGTGGCTGTAGGTATCTCAGCTGTCAATGCATTGACATTGAGTCCGGCATTGTGTGCTTTGTTCCTGAAACCGTATATCAACGAAGATGGTACAGAGAAAAACAATTTTGCAGCGCGTTTTCGTAAAGCGTTCAATGCGGCCTTCGATGCAATGATTGAAAGGTATAAGAAAGGAGTATTGTTCTTTATCAAACGCAAATGGATGGTATGGACACTTCTTGCGGCTTCGGTAGTACTATTGGCTTTCTTGATGAATACCACCAAAACCAGTTTGGTGCCTGATGAAGACCAGGGTGTGGTGTTTGTCAATGTCAGCACGGCTGCAGGTAGTTCATTGAAGACAACCAATGACGTGATGATGCGTATTGAAAAGCGTATGATGGATATCCCGCAGGTATTGCATGTGCAGCGCGTAGCCGGTTACGGTCTGTTGGCGGGGCAGGGTAATTCATTCGGTATGCTGATTCTGAAGCTGAAACCTTGGGATGAACGTAAAGGAAAAGAGAATGATGTGCAAGCGGTCATCGGGCAAGTATATGGTCGTACGGCAGACATCAAAGATGCCAGTATATTTGCCATTTCTCCGGGTATGATTCCGGGTTATGGTATGGGTAATGCATTGGAGCTGCACATGCAGGATAAAATGGGAGGAGATATCGGTACATTCTTTAATACTACTCAGCAATATCTGGGTGCGTTGAACCAACGTCCTGAAATTGCGATGTCATACTCTACTTTCGATATCCGTTATCCGCAATGGACAGTAGAAGTGGATGCTTCCAAATGTAAGCGTGCCGGTATTACGCCGGATGCGGTGTTAAGCACTCTGTCAGGGTATTATGGCGGACAGTACGTTTCCAACTTTAATCGTTTTTCTAAAGTGTATAAGGTTATGATTCAGGCAGATCCTAAATACCGTGTGGATGAAGCTTCGCTGAACAATATATTTGTGCGTATGTCTAATGGCGAGATGGCACCGCTTAGTCAGTTCCTACATTTGACACGTAGTTACGGTGCCGAGTCTCTGAGCCGCTTCAATATGTTCAACTCCATTGCAGTGAATGCAATGCCTGCCGAAGGGTATAGTACAGGTGACGCGATCCGTGCGGTGCAGGAGACTGCTGTACAAGCACTTCCGAAAGGCTTTGGATATGATTTCGGTGGTATTACTCGTGAAGAGACTGACCAGGGAGGTACTACCATCATCATTTTTGGTATCTGCTTCCTGATGATTTACCTTATTTTAAGTGCTCTTTATGAAAGTTTTCTTATTCCATTTGCAGTGTTGTTATCTGTACCATTCGGTTTGATGGGCAGTTTCTTGTTTGCCAAGATGATGGGATTGGAAAATAATATTTATTTGCAGACCGGATTGATTATGTTGATTGGTCTGCTTGCCAAGACCGCTATCTTGCTGACTGAGTATGCTACCGAGCGCCGTAAGGCAGGTATGAGTCTGACTTCTGCTGCCCTTTCTGCTGCCAAGGCTCGTTTGCGTCCTATCCTGATGACGGCGTTGACCATGATTTTCGGTTTATTTCCGTTGATGGTCGCCAGTGGTGTAGGAGCCAACGGTAACACTTCACTGGGTACGGGTACGGTCGGTGGTATGGTGATTGGTACGCTGGCGTTACTGTTTATTGTGCCTTCTTTGTTTATCGTATTCCAATATTTGCAGGAGAAGGTACGTCCCATTCAGTTTCAGCCGGCGTCCGATTGGCAGATTCAGGAGGAATATGCAGAAGCTGTCGAGGAAAGACAACATCACATTGAAAGCAAAAAAGAAGAGAAAAAATGAAAAAACAAATCATCACTCTAACTGTCGCAGCACTCACACTGAGTAGCTGCGGCATATATACTAAATATAAACCTGTAACCGAGGTCCCCATAAACCTGTATGGGGAAGAGGTTGTAGTTACAGACACTTTGGATAATATGGGAAATCTGAGTTGGCGGGAAGTTTTTACTGACCCGCAACTGCAGACTTTGATTGAAAAGGGATTACAGAATAATACAGACTTGCAGTCTGCCCAATGGCGTGTAAAGGAAGCAGAAGCTACATTGTTATCTGCAAAGTTGGCTTATCTGCCTTCGTTTGCATTGTCTCCGCAAGGGACTGTGAGTAGTTTTGATAAATCCAAAGCAACGCAGACTTATACCTTGCCGGTTACAGCTAGTTGGGAGATCGATATTTTCGGGCAAATCCGTAATGCCAAGCGTCAGGCAAAGGCATTATTGGAGCAGAGCCGCGATTATAAACAGGCCGTCCGAACTCAGCTCATAGCCGGTATAGCCAATACTTATTATACTTTGTTGATGTTGGATGCCCAATTTGAAATTTCGGTCCGGACACAACATTCATGGAAAGAAACAGTAGATGCCACCCGTGCTTTGATGGAAGCAGGTATGGCAAACGAAGCGGCTGTTTCGCAAATGGAAGCTACTTATTATACTATATGTACTTCAGTGCTTGACTTGAAAGAACAGATAAACCAGGTGGAAAATAGTTTGTCATTATTGTTGGCTGAAACTCCTCATACTATTGAGAGGGCGGACACATGGAACTTCCCCTATGGAATGCAGGAACGTTTCTCGGTAGGTATTCCTGTGCAGATGCTTTCCAATCGTCCGGATGTGCGTAGTGCGGAACGTTCGCTGGAAGCAGCTTTTTATGTGACTAACCAGGCACGTTCTGCTTTCTATCCTTCTATTGTACTGAGTGGCAGTGCCGGATGGACAAACTCTGCCGGAAGTATGATTGTCAATCCGGGGAAATTCATAGCAACGGCTATCGGTTCGTTGACGCAACCCTTATTTAATAGAGGCACAAATATTGCCCGGTTGAAGATAGCTAAAGCCCAACAGGAAGAAGCTAAGCTGGGTTTCCAACAGACATTGCTGAATGCCGGTAGTGAAGTAAATGAGGCTTTGGTAAAATATCAGACAGCGAAAGAGAAAGCGGCTTATTACGATAAACAAATCATGTCGCTGAATAAGGCTTTCGAAAGTACTTCTTTATTGATGCAACATGGAAATACTACCTACTTGGAAGTACTGACTGCACAACAGACTTTGCTCAGTGCACAATTGAATCAAGTAGCCAACCGTTTTGCAGAAATACAAGGTGTAATAAACCTCTATCAGGCATTGGGGGGAGGACGTGATTAATTTAACATACTGTTATCGTTAAAAAGGTGAGAAAAAGCTGCCTGAGTAGTGATATTTTGGGCAGCTTTTTTATTTATGGTTCTACAATGACACAGACAGGGTTGGAATCTTCATTTATCTTTTTTAAGAAGTTTAGCTTACCTTCTTTGACAGTTTCAGGGTGTTCGTCTAACCATTCCTGAATATCTCCTATTTCCAATACAGAAGCGTATTCTCCCTGTTGGGAGCTTGTTTCCGGGAAGAAAGGCATAAACCGGCTCAGGTCATCGGTAAATCCGGCCTCGTCTTTATTCATGTAAGTTGTTCCGGTTGCTTTGTTATATATTCCTGTGAAAGTTACGCTACGGCTATATATTCCTTGTATGCATTGGAACAGGATACTTTGCGGAGTCTCCATCACATAGGAGATAGTGATATACTCTTGTGTTCCTTCGGTTTCTCCAATTTTATCGGCCGGGAAAGTCCATTTGCCTGTATTGAATGTAAGATAAGGCTGCATGGTATTTCCATTGATGGTATATATAGTATCTTTCAGTGCTTCTTTGAAGTGAAGAGCATCTCCGCTGTTCCATATGGTAGGGTGATTGAGTGGGAAGATACCTTTTTTATTATCTTTGTACGTTATATAAATGAGACCATTGTAGCCAAGCATTCCGAAGGCTTCTTTTCCGGATCCTCCTTTGAATACACTGATGGATGCAATATCATTGGGAGTAATGGTTGGGATGTTACGAGAGAAATTGCTTATGGAGTCTGTTGCTTTTCCTTCTTCATTTGAATATATCAATTTACTTTCGAATGGGGAAGTTCCGATTCCTCCACCATAATGGCCGATAATGAGTGAATCGGCAAAAGCTGCACAGAATCCTTGTAACAGACTTTTGGGTTGTATGGTTTCTCCCAAGAATTCTCCGTCTTGATTGTATTTGACCAATTTATTGGGTTGGCGATGAAAATAAAGAATTCCGGTTTGAGGATGGATGTAATATACTACTTCGCTGTACCCTTCCGGATCACCCCCTTTGTGCCCTATGGTACCTAAATACTTTCCTGTTTGTTTGTCGAATGCCAGACAACTACCTTCTGTAGCTACCAGGATTTTATCTTTCAGAAGCTTGATGTTGTAAGAGTTTCCTATTAAAGATGAATCGGTAGTTTCTAGTGGTACATAACGTATATTCTTTCCTAGCTGAGAAACCTTTAACTCAGTGAGGTGTTCAAAACTACCGGCAATGTCGATTGCATTTAAATTGTTCGTTGTTTTTGTGGGTGTGCAGGAACTTAGTAATAAAAGAAGTGAAGCACTTAAAATTGTTGTTTTTTTCATGATATTAGAAGGTAAGAAGAAAGAGAAGTTGCTTTATAGTGAAAACAACTTCTCTTTCTATTATATAATAAGTTATCGGGCAGCAAAGAATACAGAACTTCCGGTTGCTACTCTTACAGCTGCTACACCCTGAGCATCGGGGGTGACAGTCATAGAGGTACCGTTCTGCATACTGACAGTTGCCGTTCCGTCTTCATTCATTTTTACCAGTTCGAAGCTTTGTCCGTCGGCTACCGCATTCCAGGTATTGTTGTCCTTGTTGTAAACCAAATCAACCGATTTTTCTTCTCCCTTTTTAGTGATGGTGTAACCGTCTGTATTTGTTTTCACCAAATATTCACCGTTTTCGCCTTTTACTTCTTTCACTTCACCGATAGAAGCTGTGGGGTTGGAACCACTCCAAAACTCAATAGAGTTAAGTACCAAAGCATCTGCCAGATAAGCGATTTCGTAAACAGGGACAATGTGGAAAGCAACGAAAATAAGCTCGTTTACAAATTTGTTGCTGACTCCTTGGTTCCAATCCTTCAGATTATTCCATAATCCAAAAGAACCGATACATGATGAGAACATGATGCTTCCACCCAACATGGCACAAACAACCAATGTTTTACTTCTTTTCATAATTACATAAGTTAAGTTTATAAAAGTCATTTACCCGATGATAATTCGGGACTATTTGTCTTGCAAAGATAGAACTTTTTTATGGAAATGTTCTTCTCTCCTTAAAAATCTGTATCTTTGTCCATTCGAATATGAAAAACTATTAATCAAAAATCTTATAAAAGAAATGAAAGAACAGATTCAAAAAAAAATCAACGACTCTAAAGCGCTTCGGTGGGGAGTGTTGGTGCTGGTGGCTTTCACCATGTTATGCGGTTATTTTCTGACGGATGTGATGTCTCCCCTCAAAACAATGCTTGAAAAAGAATTATTATGGGACAGCCTTGATTACGGCATCTTTACAAGTGCTTATGGTTGGTTTAATGTTTTTGCTTTCATGCTGATTATTGGGGGGATTATCCTTGATAAGATGGGAGTTCGTTTCACCGGAATGGGAGCATGTATTCTGATGGTGTTAGGCTGCGGATTAAAATATTATGCAATTTCAACAACTTTTCCTGTGGGTGATACATTCTTTGGTATGAAAACACAGGTTGGTTTGGCTGCTTTAGGATATGCTATTTTCGGGGTCGGTGTGGAGATTGCCGGTATCACAGTCTCAAAAATTATTGTAAAATGGTTTAAGGGGAAAGAAATGGCGTTGGCTATGGGGATGGAAATGGCTACAGCACGTTTAGGCACCATGTTGGCTTTAGCTGTTACAGTTCCTATTGCTACTTTTTTTGGTGTAACCGATACCGAGGGCGTTTTGCATCCTAATATTCCGGCTCCCTTGCTGCTTTGTCTTATTATGCTTTGCATTGGCACGATAGCCTTCTTTATTTATACTTTCTATGATAAGAAACTGGACGCTTCGTTGGAGGAAGAGGGTATAGAACCGGAAGAGCCTTTCCGTATGAAAGATATTTGGCTGATTATCACTAATAAGGGATTTTGGTTGATTGCCATGCTTTGTGTATTGTTTTATTCAGCTGTATTCCCCTTCTTGAAATATGCTACTGATCTGATGGTACAGAAATATCATGTAGACCCTGAACTTGCTGGGACAATTCCAAGTCTTTTGCCTTTGGGAACTTTGTTCTTGACTCCATTTTTTGGAAATATATACGACCGTATTGGTAAAGGAGCTACTTTAATGATTATAGGTTCTATTCTCTTGATCTTCGTGCATACCATGTTTGCATTGCCGATACTTAATATTTGGTGGTTTGCTACTGTTGTAATGATAGTATTGGGTATTGGCTTTTCATTGGTTCCGTCGGCTATGTGGCCCTCTGTGCCTAAAATTATTCCTGAAAAACAATTGGGTACTGCTTATGCTCTTATTTTTTGGGTACAGAATTGGGGATTGATGGGTGTCCCTGCTTTGATTGGTTATGTGCTGAACAAATATTGCAAGGGGCCGGTTGTAGATGGTATGCAGACTTATGATTATACTTTGCCTATGTGTATTTTTGCTTGTTTTGGCGTGGCGGCCTTACTCTTTGCTGTTTGGCTGAAAGCAGAAAATAAGAAAAAAGGATATGGATTGGAAGAAGCCAATATAAAGAAATAGGCATATTTCCTGCTTAATTCCCTAAAAAAACTGCTGCAAAGGATTGTTGTTGTCAATCGATTGCAGCAGTTTCTTTTTCAGCCTGTCGGTCTTATGCAAAGGCTGCAGTCAATAACAGAATAAAAATTGCTTCGGCTGCTGTAGCTATCATAAACACCTTTTTCACATTCTTCAGGCTTGCTGTTTGAGTAGTTGTATTCATACTTTCATCTTTTTAAGTTAGTAAAACTAATATCTTTTCTGTTGTTTTGTTATTGCAAAAATCAGAAATTATTCTGGTAGTCTACTGTTCTAAATGGCTTTTATAGTGTTCAAAAAATGCTTGTTAAACTTATTTATATCAACTATTAACAAGTGTATATAGGAAGTCGTTTAGGAGGATGGTATAAAGAAAAATACTACCTTTATCCATAGGACAGTATGCTGTAAATGGATAAAGGTAGTATATAGAGTAAATTGGAGTTATCAGTCTTTGTCTATCTTTACAATTTTTCCGTTATTGGGGTCGAAAAGTACTCGTGTGTTTATTTTTTTATTGAATAAGTTATCTACTAATACTTCGGTGGTTCCAAATTGTGTAATGAGGAGTTCACCTTTAAAATACCGTTTGGTGGGGCTGGCAACAGTGACTAATGCTTTGCCCGGAATATTATAAATAACCCCGTCTACTTTTCTTTTGTCTTTTGCCTTCTCGTCTGCCGGAGGTAGTGTTTCCTGATTAATGACAGATAGATAAATGGGTTCTCCTGCCAAGTTCTCGTCACTTACTACACCCAACTTTTTTGAAAATCGGAAAGCGACTTTATCTTTCATGTCTTCTGTGGGAGTTACTCGGATAGTAAGGGTTTTGTCCTCACGATTGGTTATACCCGCAAACATTTGCATCATGGCTTGCTCCTGCTCATCCAAATTGTCCAGCATCAGTTTCAGTGCTGCGCCGTCTTTGGGCATATAATCAGCCTGTCCACGGGTAAGGCTGTTTTTGCTTTCTCGGATATTATAGATTTCTTTAGCTACCAGTTCGGCCATCTTTGCAGTGGAGGCAGTACTAAGAATCTCTTCAGTCATAAAACTACGTGGATCTATACGTTTCTTGGCTGTATTTGTAATCGGAGTAGCAGGTGTTTTTTCTATCGGTGAAGTAGTATTGATAGCTTTGATAATACCATCATTGGTCAGCTCCACTTGCGAAGCGGCACTTTTATCTTTTAGTTTTACTACATATGCATTATCCGGGTCGGGGATACCGATAGCTTTCGCTTTGATACTTTTTATTTCCCAGTAGGTTTCCGGTTGGGCCGAGATGTTTGTCATACGCAGATATCTGTTTGCATATTGGCATAACTCTCCCGGAGTATAGGTCACTTTGGTGGCCACTACTTCCAGTTCTATTTCAGTCTTGGGTAAGTAATAAACTACACCTTCTCCCATGGTTCCCGGAGTATATTTACTGAAATCTTGTGCAGCGCTACTCAATGAAGTCAGTATACTTGCTGCAATTATTAATCCTCTTTTCATAATTTCCTTTTCTTGTATAGGTAAGGGCAAATATAGCTATTCTTTTGTAAATCCGGCTTTTGTTTCGCTTAATTTCTTCCAAGCGATGGGAAGTGCTTCTACAATATCGCTTGAAGTCATTCCTATTTCTCCTTTTTGTTGGGCAGCAATGTCTCCTGCCAGGCCATGTACATAGACACCTAGTCGGGAAGCATCTTCTTGAGAGTACCCTTGTGACAATAATGAGAGTAGGATACCGGTCAATACATCACCACTTCCGGCTGTTGCCATACCGGGATTACCGGTGGGATTGAAATAACAATTTCCTTCCGGAGTAACGACGGCACTCCAAGAGCCTTTTACTATAATGTAGCTTTGCAAATAAGCAGCCAGTTCTTTAGTCTTGACTAAACGTTCATAGGTATCCATACACTTCCCGATGAGGCGTTCCAACTCACCCAAATGAGGAGTGAGAATACAACGTTTCGGCAGTCGGCTTAACCAACTGCGGTGAGTGCTTAGAATATTCAGGGCGTCGGCATCCAATACTAGCGGTAGCGGACAATTTTGTATCTGTTCCATCATAGCGAGGGCAGTATCTTCTTCTTGCCCCAGCCCGGGACCGATAGCTATTGCTTGATAGCGGTCAATGTCGGTTGGCTCTGCAAAATAACGTTCATGTATATCGGTATGTACAATAGCTTCGGGTACAGTGGATTGCATTAAATCGTGGTTATGGATAGGAACATGCACTGTCAGCAATCCGATACCAGAACGCAGACATGCACGGGCCGATAAGATAGAAGCTCCTGCCATGCCGTACGAGCCTGCAATTAATAATCCATGGCCGAATGCTCCCTTGTGTGCAAATCGTTTTCGTGGTTTGATAAGGTTGCGTATTTCTACTTCTTCAGTGGTGAAGAAAGAGCTTTCTACTGTTTCTATAAATTCAGTCTTTAAACCGATATTTAATAACTCCCATTCACCTACAATATCTTCGTTCTCAGGGAAGAAAAACGAAAGCTTAGGCAGTTGGATGCTGAGAGTCACATCTGCACGCATGATATTTTGCCTTATATTATAGGTATTGTCTTCTCCCATTAATCCCGAAGGAATATCGATGGCTACTACCGGTGACTTGGAAGCATTGATATATTTCACTACAGCAGCAAACCCGCCGTTTAATGGCTTGTTGAGACCGGAACCGAATAATCCGTCTACTACGAGATGCTTCTCTGTCAGTACAGGCGGGGCAAATTTTGTACTTACTTCCGTAAAGTAGATAGAACCGCATTCTTTCAGGCGGTTAAGATTGATTTGGCATTCTTCGGATAATTTTCCTTTGGTATTGAACAGGAAAACTTCTACCCGATAATTCTGTTGTGACAGTAGTCGTGCTACGGCCAATGCATCTCCTCCATTATTTCCGGGACCGGCAAAAACAACGATATGGAAAGAGGCGTCCCAACGACGCATAATGGTGCGTGTCAGTTCATGGGCAGCCCGTTCCATCAAATCGATGGAAGTTATGGGTTCATTGGCTATAGTGTATTTGTCCAGCTCTTTTAGATGGGTGCTCGAAATAATTTTCATATTCAATCTCTTTTGTTTGAATGTGCAAAGATAACACTATTTACTAAAAGAGGTTGTGAGAAAACTTCGATACTTAGAATAAAAATGCTAAGTTTGCAAGCAGTATTAGCTGTCAATGCTTTAATAGTAGCTATTTTAGCCCTTATACTTAAAGGTCATCATTCTCATTTTAAGCAGAGATAAATATCTTCTTTAAATATCCATATATCTTTGGTTTTCGACTTGTTTTAAAAACAGATTATTATCCTCTTTCTTAGCACTATTTATTGCCTTTTTACAAAAAATGGCAATAATATGCTAGAGTTAGTTTTCATATTTGTATATTTGCACCCGAAATACTAATTGTGTTTAAAAAATAATCAATTTATTAATCTTAAATTTTGATATGTGTAAAGGCAAAAACTTACCCAAGGGCAGGCGTCAACAAACGCATTCTATTCAATTAACAGTAAATACATCCTTAAATTAAAATCTATGAGAAGAGAGCAATTTAAATTAGTAAGTGCGATACTACTTTTATCTGGTTTTTCTACCGGATATATGCAAGCAGCACCTCATGCAGCAGCTACGGGAGTATCTATCGTACAGCAGGATAATACCTGTAAAGGTGTTGTATTAGATCAAAATGGTGAATCCGTTATCGGAGCTTCAGTTGTTGTAAAAGGAACAACTAATGGAGGTATTACAGGTATGGACGGAGATTTTATCATTTCTAATGTGAAGAAAGGCGATATTATCGTTATTTCATTTGTGGGTTATGCAGAACAAGAAATTGTGTGGGACGGTAAGCCGATGAAAGTGACTTTGCAAGAAGACACCGAGACTTTGGATGAAGTAGTGGTGGTAGGTTACGGTGTACAGCGTAAGAGTTCTATTACGGGTTCTATCGCTTCTGTAAAATCAGACAAATTGAAGACGGTTACCACTCCGAGCGTGGCCAATATGCTGCAAGGTAAAGTTGCCGGTGTAGTAGTTACGCCTACTTCCGGTCAGCCGGGTGCCGGTGTAAGTATCCGGGTACGTGGTACCGGTTCATTGCGTGGTAATACAGAGCCTCTTTGGGTTATTGACGGTGTGGTAGGTGATGCCATGGCTGATTTGAACCCGAATGATATTGAAAGTATCTCTATCTTGAAAGATGGTTCGGCTACAGCGCTTTATGGTTCTCGTGGTGCTAACGGTGTAGTGCAGGTTACAACGAAGCGCGCCACAACCGGAGGTTCTTCTTTCGATGCTTCTGTGAAGTTTGGTATTTCTCAACTGCAAAAGGGTAATCTTGAGATGATGAACGGTGCTGAATATTATGATTATCTGGTTACCGCTTATACCAATGCCGGAACATTACAAGACCAACAGTGGCTTCAGCCTTATTTGAAGGAACAAAACTTTGATTGGTGGGATTTTGCTACGCAGAATGCTTTGACACAGAACTACAACATCGGATATAAGTATGGTAATGACCGAATTAAATCTTATATTTCTGCTGACTATTATACAGAAGAAGGTGCAATCAAAGGATACGATTATGACCGTTTTACTTTAAGAGTGAACACAGACTATATTGTTAATGACCGTTTGACATTGAGAGCAAAATTGTCTACCAGTTATAAGGAGACATTTGACCAGCAATATGGTTTGTCTCACACCAGCTATACGCCGTGGGATACTCCGTATGACTCTCAGGGTAATATAAAAATCGGAACAGAAGGTCGACCGAGCAAAGAAGATGCCGCCACTGCAGATCCACGCGATTATTGGTATTCCGACGGAAGCTCCAACTGGCTGTATAACAACCAATTGAACTGGGGTAAATCACGTTCTAATGCTATGGATATCGGTGCTGGTTTTGATTATAAGATTTTTGATTGGTTGACTTTTGTTTCTAATAACAAAGTGGGCTTGAGCAATAGTTATGGTGAGAATTATTATGACCCGAAGGCTGTGGGACAAGAATCACTTCAAGGTACGATTTACAACAGTAATTCCAACGTTCGTACCATTTATACCAGTCAGTTACTTCGTTTCTTGAAGACTTTCAATGATGTACACGAAATCAACGCGTATTTGGGTTATGACTACGATGAATATCGTTATTATAGCATGACCGGTCAGGCTTCACAAATGTTTCAGGGTAATGAAATTCTGAACGGTGGTGTAGCTAATCCTAAAGTAGGTGGTACCAAAGTTGAAAAGAAGAATGCCGCTTATTATTTTAACGGTAACTACTCTTACGATAATAAATACCTCTTTCAGGTGATGTTCCGTGTAGATGGTTCGTCACAATTCGGTTCCAATAAACGTTGGGCTCCTTTCTGGTCTGTCGGTGGTGGTTGGAGTATGCATAAGGAAGAATTCATGAGTAATCTTAAATGGGTGAATGAATTGAAACCCCGTATTTCTTATGGTATTTCCGGTAACTTGCCTGGTGGTGCTTATGAATGGGCTACTATGCTGGCCAGTACTACACAATATGGTGGTAAGGTAGGATTGTATTCCAATTACTTGGGAAATCCTGATCTTTCTTGGGAAGAAACGGCTACTTTAGACTTTGGTTTGGATGTACGTTTGTTTGATCGTTTAAGTATTGTATTTGATTACTATCACAAGAACGTAAAGAATCTTATTTATTTGAAGCATTTACCTGCAGTTACAGGTTATAACCGCCAGACTGCCAATAATGGTAAAATGACGAATCAAGGTTTTGAAGTAACTGTTACTCCTGAAATCATCAGAACTAAAGACCTGTATTGGGATGTTAGCTTCAACTTAGGCTATAATAAGAATGAAATTACTTATCTTCCTGACGGTGATGAACTTACATCACAAGCTACTGCTGTGGGCTACCCTTACAGAAATTGGTATTTGCGCGAATGGGCAGGTGTAGATTCACAAACAGGAACTCCGTTGTGGTTTAAAGTAGATGAAAATGGTAAGAAAACTGTAACCGGTGACTACAACGAGGCAACCCGTGTATTGTTGGATGAAGTGCCTACTCCTAAATTTAATGGTGCTATCAGCACGAACTTGACATGGAAAGGTTTCACTCTGAACGCTAACTTTACATTTGCTACCGGTGCTATGATTTATAATGGACAGCGTGCCGGTGCGATTGACCGTGACTGCGGACGTAACTCTCAGCCTCCTATGAAGTTGAAAGACGGATGGAGCCGTTGGGAAAAGCCGGGTGATATCGCTACACATCCTCAGTTGATCGATGGTGGTAATAACGGTGCCGATAGAGAATCCACACGTTATCTGGAAAACGGTGACTATTTCAAACTGAAATCTCTTTCATTGGCTTATAGCTTCCCGAAACGTTGGCTGGAACCACTGGGTGTAAAGTCGGCTAATTTGAGTGTTGGTGGTGAGAACTTATTTACCATTACCAGCTTCTCAGGACAAGACCCGGAAATCCTGTATTCTGCAGATTATAATGGTAGTGCGGGAAGCTTCGGATATCCTACAGTAAGACGTTTTACCTTAGGATTGAATGTCCAATTCTAATTTCTAATATCTAAATGAAAACATTATGAAAATAAAATATATACTAGGTGCCATGGGAATGGCGTTCGGAATGACCGGATGCAACCTGGACATTACCATGTATGATGGTGTGATGGAGGAACAATTCGACAATAAGAACCTTCTTGAATTATCTCAGGGAAGTTATCGTTTGTTGAAAAATGACGGTGGATTGATAGACAACGGATATTATTTTTGGGCTTTTGGTGCTGATGATGTCACTTGGAACGGAACTTCAACCGGTTCAACTTTTAAATTGTATGATTATAGCCGAAACATTGCCAGTTCCACTACAGAATATACTTGGGAGCTCGGCTATCGTGTGATTGGTAACTGTAATAAAATTATTGAAATTATTCAGGGACTGGGTAATGAAAGTACTCGTGAGCAAACCATCATGATGGGTGAAAACTACTATTTGCGTGCATTGAGCTATTTCTTGCTGGTCAATGAGTTTGCACAGCCTTATTCTAACAACCCGACACAGAACCCCGGCTTGCCTTTGAAGTTGACAAGTGATCCGAATGATTTACCTCAAAGTCGTTCTACTGTTGCCGAAGTTTACGACCAAGTGGTTCTCGACTTGAAAGATGCCATCACTTATCTGACACTTCAGCAAGGAGAGACTCCCAAATCAAACATCTATGCTACCAAGGAAGCTGCTGAAGCTTTGTTGGCCAGAGTTTATCTCTATATGGAGAACTGGGACGGTGCATGGGAAATGGCTAACAAGGTAATCACATCTGGCCGCTTTGAGTTGGAAAGAGGAAACCGTTTTGCTACTTATTCACAACTTATTCCGGAAGACAACAAGGAAACCATTTTTGCAGTACGTCGTACACTTGACAAAGATGATGATGGATACAGCCGTATGGGTAGTATGTACATCCGTATCGATGGTTCGGGTTGGGAAGAAATGTCTCCTTCTTCAAGATATTTGGAGCTTTTGGAATTGCATTTGAATGCTAATGATATGCCTCAGGACTTACGTAGTAAATTTATCGTGAAAAGATACGTAGAAGATGGTGTAGCCGATTATACTCCGGTTGGATATCCAAATAATGTATATGAAGACTGGACGTTTGCTTATGCTGTTAAGCAAGCTAATACAGCCAATTATGAATACAAACAGTTGGATGTAGAAAAACAAGCTGACGGTACATTCCTTATTACCAAAGACGCTTCTAAATTTCAAAGCGCTACCATTCAAGAAGAAGCCTATAACACAGGTACTCGTTACTATGTAGTAGGACAGGACGGTAACAAGTATATAGGTCGTATCGAACCTAAAGTATTTGATGCTTCTACTAAGCGTGGTAAATCTTCTCTTTTCCTTGTGTATGCTATCAACAAATGTTCTTACCAGGAACAGAGCAAACATTTGTGGTCACCTATCATTTCCCGTTTGGCAGAAATGTATCTGATACGTGCCGAAGCTAATTATGAAAAGGGTGGTTCCGTACAGGCTACTTTGGATGATATCAATATCCTTCGTGAAAGAGCTGGTATACCGGAGTGGACAATGGAAAACATAGCTACTGCTGAAAGCGGAAATCCGAAAGATGTTCATAAGATTATCGAAGAAGAACGTATGTTGGAACTTGCATGGGAAGGTCATCGTCGTTTCGATGTATTCCGCTGGCGCCATACTATGGATAGAAGATATCCGGGAGGACATACCATTGCTCAGGGTGATAAGTTCTATGAAATTCCATATAACTCTCCATCAGTATGTGAGTTTATTCCACAGCTTCAATATGATGCTTATCCTTACAAATTGGAACAGAACCCCTAACAAAAACAGATTTACTAATTCAAAATGGATATACAAATGAAAAAAATATCATATTTACTTTTGCTCTTTTTCTCGGCCATTGTTTGTGGATGTTCCGAATATGAGCAACCGTATGTCGGTTACATCGTTGTAGAGCGTGCCGTATTGGATGCTGCTGCCAATTCCAGTACTACTGTGATTGCAGATACAGATATCTCTTCTGATATTGTTGTTGATAATGTAGACGCAGATTGGTGCCAGGTTTCGGTAAACGGTAAGGAAATTACCGTGACTGCAACATCTGCCAATACAGACAGCAGTTATCGTACAGCTACTGTCAGTGTAACATCCGGTTACCGCCAGGCTACTTTCACTGTATTGCAGAAGTATGATGGCCAAGAATTTTTGCAGTATGATTGGACTCGTTGGACTGCTACCGGTAATGGTGTTGAAGCCAGTGATGGTGGTGGTTATCCCAGCTTGTTTAAGGAAGAACGTACGAACTTCTGGCATAGTCCGTACAGTTATTCTGTGCCTCTTCCTTATATTTTGGAAATTGATATGAAAGAGGAACTGGAGTGCGCTATGTTCCACATCGGTAGAAGACACTATGCACCGAATGGCAACAATTATGGTACTGTAAAGACCATGAATATTTATGCCAGCACGGATAATGAGAACTACGAAAAGGTAGCTGATTTTACTTTCGCATTGCCGTGGACTGCTCCTGATGGAACTGTGGTAAAAAGCTATACCAGTCCGCTGATTCCGGCGTATGAAGAATTGGTGTTGTCTTCACCTGTCAAGGCCCGTTATTTCCGTTTGGAAATTACAGAAACCAATACGTCGAATAATGCATGCCAAGTGGCATACTTTAAAGTATTTGAAAGAATCTAGTTAAGATTTGATGAACTTTTAATACCGACTCTCTTTTGTGGAGGATGTTTGGAGATTTATTTCCGGCATCCTCCTTTTTGTATATTACAAAACGTATGGATAGATTTCATAAAATCGAATTAAAACACTATTTTTGCACCGATTTAATAAAAATACGGTTATGGATACCATTCAGATAAAAGACAAGCGTTTCACGACTTTCATTCCCGAAGAGCGGATATTGAGAGAAGTAGAACGGGTAGCGAGTGAAATTAACCGGGATTTAGAAGGTACGAATCCCCTGTTTCTAAGTGTGCTCAACGGTTCGTTCATGTTTGCAGCCGATTTAATGCGTAACCTTACCATCCCCAGTGAGATATCTTTTGTAAAACTAGCTTCTTATGCCGGCACATCGTCTACCGGTAAAGTGAAAGAGTTGGTTGGTTTGAATGACGATATCGAAGGTCGTACAGTGGTGATTGTGGAAGATATCGTGGATACGGGAGTCACAATGAAACATTTATTGGAGACACTTCAAGCAAAGAACCCGAAGGAAATTCGTATTGCCACATTGCTGTTGAAGCCTGATAAACTGAAGGTAGATTTGAATATACATTATATAGCTATGCGTATTCCTAATGATTTTATTGTCGGTTATGGACTTGATTATGACGGCTTGGGGCGCAATTACCGTGATATCTATACTGTAATAGAGTAAGAATTATACAACTAAATATAATAATAAAAGGTAAAACAAGATGTTGAACATTGTAATTTTCGGTGCTCCGGGTTCGGGAAAAGGTACTCAGAGTGAACGTATTGTAGAGAAATTCGGTATTAATCACATTTCAACAGGAGATGTGCTTCGTGCAGAAATAAAGAATGGTACAGAACTGGGCAAAACTGCTAAAGGTTATATTGACCAGGGTCAGTTACTTCCTGATGAGCTGATTATCGACATCCTGGCTAGCACATTGGATAGTTTCAAGGATAGCAAAGGAGTTATTTTCGATGGTTTCCCCAGAACGATTGCTCAGGCAGAAGCGTTGAAGAAGATGTTGTCGGAACGCGGACAGGAAGTTTCTATTATGTTGGACCTTGATGTTCCCGAAGACGAACTGATGACGCGTCTGATTAAACGTGGACAGGAGTCAGGTCGTGCAGATGATAATGAAGAGACTATCAAGAAACGCCTTACTGTTTACCATTCGCAGACAGCTCCGCTGATTGACTGGTATAAAAAGGAAGGCAAATATCAGCATATTAACGGATTGGGTAATTTAGAAACAATTACGCAAGACATCTGTAAGGCTGTTGATGCAGTGAAGTAAGTTATATTTTATCGTATAGAATAAAAAGAGGCTCAACAATGGATAGAAATATCTTTTGTTGAGCCTCTTTGTTATGGGGACCCGGTTTTTTCCGATATGTTTGTGAAGCATATAGATAAGACATGCCAAGAAATGGAAAAAGAATAAATATTTGTTTCTGTTAAAAAACTTGAGGAAATCGACTGAAATCATTACTTTTGCACTCATTATCTCAAACAATAGAAGAAAATGGCTGAATCGAATTTTGTTGATTACGTGAAAATATATTGCCGTTCGGGAAAAGGCGGACGAGGAACTGCTGGTGGCCTTAGGCCTGCTGCTGATTTTATAAACGTAAAACACCGTACCTGACTTGCGTCAGGTACGGTTTTGTTCAGACCAGCAGCTCCTGCCAGCCCGCGTATTCCAGATGATAGGCGCCCGCCAAGGCCCGCAGCGTTTCTTCGGCGTCTAAGGGGGCGCACCACGCCATACCGCAGTCCGCCGTCAGCTCCCGGGGAGTGGGGATCAAGCGGCCGGGGATGCTTTGCGCCTTGCAGAGGGTCTCCATAGCCATGGCTGCTGCCGTGGTGTGGAACGTCACCACCAGTTTCAGGGTTTTGGGTCTCATTCCGCCAGCTCCTTTACCGCATGGATCGCCGTGTCGATCTCATGTTCCGTGTTGAACCAGCCGAAGCTGAACCGCACGGCTCCCTGATGCTCCGTGCCCAAGGCCCGGTGCATCCGGGGGGCGCAGTGGGCACCGGGGCGGGTGGCAATTCCGTAGTCCTGCGCCAGCGCGTCCGACACCTCGCCGGAATCGTAGTCTCGGATATTCAGCGCCACCACCGCCGTCCGGGGAGCGGTAAAATCGCCGTAGACCGTTACGCCGGGAATGGCGGAAACCCCCTCATAAAACCGGCGCATGAGGGCTTCCTCCTTCTCCCGGATGGTCTCCATGCCCACCGTCCGGATATAGTCCAGCGCGGCGGACAGCCCTGCGATGCCGTGGCCGTTGAGAGTCCCCGCCTCCAACCGTGTGGGCAGCTGCTCCGGCTGGGCGGGGTTGTAGGTCTGGACGCCGGTGCCCCCCACCTTCCAAGGCCGGAGGGCAACGTTCTCTCCCAGACACAGTCCGCCGGTTCCCTGCGGCCCCATCAGGGACTTGTGCCCGGTGAAACAAAGCAGATCGATCTGCTGGGCCTCCATGTCGATGGGCAGGACCCCTGCCGTCTGGGAGGCGTCCACAAGAAAGATCAGGCCGTGTGCACGAGCGATGGCCCCCACCCGGCCAATATCCACGGCGTTTCCGGTGAGGTTGGAGGCATGGGTGCAGATGATGGCCCGCGTCTCCGGGCGGATCAGCCGCCCGAACTCGCCGTAGTCGATCCGCCCCTGCCGATCCGCCGGCAGGAAGTCCACCTCTACCCCCTCCAGCCGGTACAGGGGTCGCAGCACGGAATTGTGCTCCAGATCCGTGGAGATCACATGGTCGCCGGGGTCCAGTAGGCCGCAGATAGCCATATTCAGAGCCTCCGTGGAGTTGGCGGTGAACACCACATGGTCAGGCCGGGGACAGTTGAAGAATGTCGCCAGCTTTTCCCGGGTGCCGTAGATCATCCGGGAAGCGGACAGACTCCCCTCGTGGGTGCCGCGGGCGCTGTTGCCCAAGGTGGTCATGGCCGACACCACCGCGTCGATCACCGGCTGGGGCTTCTGGCGGGTGGTGGCGGCGTTGTCCAGATAGATCATGGCTTGATGACTTTCCCGGCGGCGGCCAGCGTCTCCGCGATGGCGTACATATTGGTGATGCTGCCCACGGCCAGGGTCTCCTTCAGCTTGTAGAAGTCCAGACAGGTGCCGCAGGTGCGGATCTCCACGCCCTGCGCCTCCATGAACTTCAGATCCTCCAAGGAATCGGACCCCGCGCAGGTAAGGTATGCGCCGGAATTGTAGAACAGGATGGTCTTAGGCAGCGCGGGCAGCTGGCTGACGGCGTACAAAAAGCCCTTCATCAGCGCCTTTCCAAGAGCTTCCTCCCCGTTGCCCATGCAGTTGGAGCCGACGGCAACCACCAGATCCCCACGGGCATCCGGGGCACAGGCGGTCTCTTCCGCGGGCTGTACCGGGGCGGACACCTCCATGGTGACGGAGAACCGCTTCTCTCCGGTCTTTTCCGCCCGGACGGGCAGCTGGCAGCTGGCGGCCAGCTTGCTGAGGTTCTGGACCGCCGCCTCATTGTCCACCAGAATTTCCAGTGTATCAGGGGTTTGCAGCTCTGCCAGAGCCTTCTTCGCCATCACAACGGGAATGGGGCACTGTTTGCCCAGCGCGTCTACAACAACAGACATGGAACACAACTCCTTTAATTCAGATTTTCAAGTTCAGTGTATCACGATACATCGTGATTCGCAAGAAAAAACAACGGGATACGGCAAAACCCCCGCCGAAACCTCGGCGGGGGCGAATTCTGTCAGACGATCTCAAGGGTATGCTCCGTTTGGGCGACCACCGCACCTATGATGGCGCTGTCCGGGTCCCGCTCCCGCAGAGCCGCGAGCAAGGCCCCGGCTTCCTCCATAGGGAGGGCCACCAGCAATCCGCCGGAAGTCTGGGGATCGGAGATCAGGTCCACGCGGGCCTGCTGGACGCTCTCCGCCACGGTCAGGCGCGGCTTCACATAGTCCAGATTCCGGTAGGCTCCGGCGGGGATGATCCCCATTTCCGCGAATTCCAGCGCCCCCGGCAATAAGGGGAGCCGCCGGCTGTAAAGGCGGATGGTCACGCCGCTGCCTCGGGCCATTTCATCGGCGTGGCCCAGAAGTCCGAAGCCGGTGACGTCCGTACAGGCGTGGATCTCCTGGCATTTGGACACGGCCTCCGCTGCGTGGGCGTTCAGCCGGGCCATGGAGCGAACCAGACGGTCGTACTGCTCCGGCTCCAGCAGGTCCGCCTTGGCGGCGGTGGTCAGGACGCCGGTGCCGAGGGGCTTGGTCAAAACCAGCGCGTCTCCCGGTCTGGCGCCCACGTTCCGCAGGGCCTTGTCCGGGTGGACATAGCCGGTGACGCACAGGCCGTATTTCGGCTCATCGTCCTGAATGGTGTGGCCCCCGGCGATGACGCAGCCCGCCTCCACAGCCTTCTGGTGGCCGCCCTCTAAAATTTTCCGGATGGTCTCCTGAGAGAGACAGCCGGGGACGCACAGCAGGTTCATCGCCACGGCAGGCCGTCCCCCCATGGCATACACGTCGCTGAGGGCGTTGGCCGCGGCGATCTGCCCAAACCAGAAGGGGTCATCCACAATAGGGGTGAAGAAATCCACGGTATGAATGGCGGCGATCTCGTCGGTGATGCGGTAAACACAGGCGTCGTCGCTGGTGTCAAAGCCCACTAACAGGTTGGGGTCAACCCGGTTGGGAAGGTCTTTCAGAATGTTCGATAGGACACCCGGCCCTAATTTTGCCGCTCAACCCGCTGATGGGGTCAGCTGCGTCAGACGAGGCTCCTGATCCATGATGCTCCCTCCCTTCCCGATATCTGGCCGTGGGCTTCACGGTCAGGAAAAGTATAGCACAGTTCCCGCCGTTTGGCAATTCGCCCGTGCTGGACTTTTTTGCGATCCTATGGTAACATACTTCAACAAAAACAGATGAGGTTCGCGGGCAGCCGCGAAGGATGGGAGCAGCTATGGGTATTGTGGTGTTGGGCGCCGTTTTCGTGGATATTAAGGGGTATCCCGCCGATGTATATATTCCCGGTGGGCGGAACGCCGGACGGGTGGAGATCGTCCACGGCGGCGTCAGCCGGAATCTGGTGGAGGACATTGCCAACGTGGAGCTGCGGCCCACCTTCGTCAGTCTGGTGGACACCACTGGCACCGGAGCGGACGTGATCCGCAAGCTGCAGGACCACAAGGTCAACACGGATTACATCCGGGCCGTGCCTGACGGTATGGGTACCTGGCTGGCCGTTTTCAACAACGGCGGCGACGTGGTGGCCTCCATTTCCAAGCGCCCGGATCTGCGGCCTATTGTGGACATTTTGGACGATCACGGAGACGAGATCTTCCGCAACGCCGACAGCATTGCCTTGGAGATCGACTGCGACAAGGAGATCGTAAAGGCGGTCTTTTACTACGCGGAAAAATACCGCAAGCCGGTGTTTGCCGCCGTGTCCAATATGAGTATCGCCGTGGAACGGCGGGACTTTCTGCGCTTCTGCTCCTGCTTCGTGTGCAACCAGCAGGAGGCGGGAATTCTGTTCTCAGAGGACTATGACAGCAAGACCCCGGAGGAGCTGCGGGACATTCTGGCCCACCACGTACAGGCGGCGGAGATTCCCCGGATGGTAGTGACCATGGGTGCCCAAGGGGCGGTCTATGCCATGCAGGACGGTTCCTGCGGCATCTGCCCCGCCAGAAAGGTGGACGTGAAGGACACCACCGGCGCGGGGGACGCCTTCTTTGCCGGGATCACCATGGGCCTGACCTACGGGAAAACCATGGATGAAGCCTGCGAGATCGGCACCCGGCTGTCTGCGTCGGTGATCTGCACGTCGGAAAACGTGTGTCCCCGGTTCCTGCCCAGCGAATTCGGGCTGGAGCCCGGCAGAGCCGCCGGAGAGCAGCTGACCTTTGATATATAAAGTTTTCGGAACAAAAGAGGAGAACGCCATGAACATCAGAACAGCGACATTGAACGATCTGGACGCGGTAACTGCCGTGGAGGCTGCCTGCTTCCCGGCGGCGGAGGCCGCCTCAAAAGAGGAATTTGCAGAGCGGCTGCGGTATTACGGCAGCCACTTCTGGCTCATGCTGGACGGCGAAAAGCTCATCGGCTTTGTGGACGGCATGGTGACGGACCAGACCGACCTGACCGATGATCTCTATGCGCAGGCCCACGCTCACAACGAGCAGGGCGGCTGGCAGATGATCTTCGGCGTCAACACATTGCCGAAATACCGGCGTCAGGGCGTGGCGGCCGCTTTGCTGGAACGCGCCATCTTCGATGCAAAGGCCCAGGGCCGGAAGGGTCTGGTACTGACCTGTAAGGACAAGCTGGTGCACTACTACGCCAAGTTTGGCTTTGTCAGCGAGGGCGTGTCCGGCTCCACCCACGGCGGCGCGGTGTGGTACCAGATGCGGCTGACCTTCTGAGTCATCAAAAGCAGATGCCAAACCCCGCCGGGAGAAATTCTCCCGGCGGGGTTATTGTTCGGTCAGACTTCTTTTATCGGCGGATAAACTGGATATTCATGTCCACCCGGCCGTTGATCCCGGCCACGGCGCGGCTGCTGGAGAACTGCCAGTAGTCCATGTGATACACCAGCGTGGGGCACAGCTTCTCGGACTTTTCGCTCTTGTACTCAGGATACCAGCTCAGATAGTCCGCCAGAGCGCCCTGATCGTACTTCATGTAGGTCACATACGTACCGCCGTAGACCATGGGGGTATACCCCGCGTCCTTGATCCGCTCGCAGAAGGCCACAGCGCAGGCGGTAGCCATTTCCGGGGACGTGCCGTAGACCCGGTAGGTGGAATCGTGCATCTCCCAGTCATAGGCCACGGGGCCGTTGATGTCCAGCCCGTCCAGCAAACTGATGACGTAATCCGCCTCCTCGATGGCCTCCTCCACGGTGACAGCCTGGGCGAAGAAGTACACGCCGGTCTCCAGACCCGCCCGCATAGCGCCCCGGATGTTCTGCTCGTAGTATTTGTCGGTGTTCAGGCTGCCGGTACCGGTGCCCCGGAAGCCCACCCGGACCATGGCGAAGTCAATGTTGTCATCCGCCACGGCGTTCCAGTCGATCTCTCCCTGGAAGGAGGAAACATCGATGCCGTACCGGGTGCGGAACTCGCCGCCCAGATATTCCAGCCGGCGGCGGTTCTCATTTTCCTCATCCGTCCAGATGAAATCCACGTCAGAGAACACGTTCAGCGGACGGTCCCGGTAAATGGGCACGGTCTTGCCGCCGTATTCAAGGGTGCGGTCCAACGTGGCACCGGGCTTGTAGACCTCGGAAGGCTTGGTAGCCGTGCTCTCCGGCGTGATCTGCGGCGCTTCAAAGCGCACCTCGCCGGTGCCGTAATTGCGGATATTGCCCTGGATCACGCAGTCCACCAGGGTCACGTCCTTCGTAACGCCGGGAGCTAAGATCAGATCGCCACCGATCTGGATGCCCTTCAGCGTTGCGCCGTCCGCCGCGCTGATGAGCAGGCTGCCGGAAACATCCTTCGTCACAGTGGTGGTCTCCTTCACCAACGTATCCACCATGTTGCTGAGGATATTGATCAGTTCCGCCCGGGTGATGGGGTCCGTGGGCCGGAAGGTACCGGCGGCGGAATCCGTCAGATACCCGCGAGCCTCAAACTCTCCCACATAGGCCATCGCGTACTCCGCGATCTGGTCCGTATCCGTATAATCCGGTGCGGCGGTCTCCGGTGCGATCCGGAAGGCGCGGCCGATCATAGCCACCGCCTGCTGCCGGGTGATGGTGCTGGAGGGCAGCGCTGCGCCCTGATTGCCCAGATAGATGCCGGAGGCGTGGAGCTTCAGGATGGCATCCTCCCAATAGGTCCCGGCGGTATCCGAGAAGGTGTCCGCAGGAGAGGCGTTCTGAAAATGGAGAAAACGGTCCAGAATTCCCGCAAAAGCGCCTCGTGTGATGGATTTATCCGGGCGGAACGTACCATCGTCATATCCCTGAATGATCCCATACTCCCCGGACCACTTGTTGATGGCGGACTCCGCCCAGTGTCCGTTCGTATCCGCAAATGCGTTGGCCGTCATGACGGTGCAGCCCACCGCCAGAGCCGCCGCTGTCAGCCACTTTCCAAAATGCCGCTTCATAGCTGCTCCTTTCTGTCAAAGCCAGTCGAATCTATGCCGAAAAAACGCCACAGCCCTTATGGGCCGTGGTGTTATGTCGCCCTACGGGCACATTATAGCGAAACCGGAGACATGGGTCAATATTCTGTCGGAAATTTCTCCCGGAAAATTATGTAAAGTTTCAGAAAGTGTTCCCCCTCTCCCCGGAAAAAGCACCCGGCTTCACCTATGCGCTCTTTCCCTCTTGCAATGCGCAAACAGGCATGGTAGCATGGAGTTGATCCCGAAAACCGGCACAGAGACCCAAATTGTCGATCAAACCGCTTTGCGGCTTTCGCCGCGGTAGGAACCGAATCAGGAGGGAAACGCTATGGCATTGCTTGTATTCGCCATTTTGAACGTTATGTGCTGCTATTTTTGCTATTTCGTCGGCACGCAAAAGGGATACAACGGGCCGCTTTGCGCTTTTGCCGGGTTATTTGGCAGTTTTCTTGCGTGTCTGATCCTGCTTCTGATGCCCGATAAAGCCAGTGACACATTTAACAGCGCCGCCTATAACCGGGAAGTATCTGAACTGAGACAGCAGGTAAAGGATCTGCAGAAGAGGATCACTGAATTGGAGCACAGCGCGGCGCCGGCAGATCAGCCGAAAGCGGCGGTCCATACGGAGCAAGCAAAGGACGAGCCGATCACTGAGATCAGCAAGCCGGTTCGGTTCCCCACCCGAACATCGGACACGGTCATTTGTCCCGGCTGCGGGAAGCGGCAACAGGGAAATCGGAACAGCTGCTACGCCTGCGGGCTGCCATTCTACTATGAGGATGAGCCAAGGCCGTAACAGTTCCGGTTCGAGATACAATAAAGGATTCAAAAAAACGGCGGAGACCATTTAAAATGGTCCCCGCTGTTTTTTGCATTCTCTAACAATTTCCGTTTGGAACACTGCTGCTCAAAAGGTGAAAAATTGCAAAGCACGAATCATTCCACCGTCACGCTTTTGGCCAGATTCCGTGGCTTATCAATATCGCAGCCCTCCCACAAAAGCTGCGCTTTTGCGGGAACCCTATGATTTAACTCAAATCGTCCGGAATGAATCCGTCCGATTTCAAGATTTTGCGCTATGCGCAAAATGCTTGTGCGCCGCACTTGCGGCGAGCCAGCGCGGCTGTATCCGGTTCGGAAACGGGTTTATTCCACCGTCACGCTCTTAGCAAGGTTCCGGGGCTTATCAATGTCGCAGCCGCGCTGGAGAGCCACATAATAGGCAAAGAGCTGCAAGGGCACCACGCCCAAAGAGGGCTGTACAACCGGGTGGGTCTCCGGCACAGCTATGACGCTGTCCGCCGTGTGGGCCATTTTCTCCTTGAAGGGCTCCGTGGCCAGCGCCAGCACCTCGGCTCCACGGGCCTTTACCTCCACCACATTGCTCATGGCCTTGTCAAAGAGCGGCTCGTAGGTGCCCAGAGCCACCACCAGCGTTCCCGGCTCGATGAGGGAAATGGTGCCGTGCTTCAGCTCGCCGGAGGCATACGCCTCGGAATGGATGTAGCTGATCTCCTTCAGCTTCAGGGAGCCTTCCAGCCCCATAGCGTAGTCCAGATTCCGGCCGATGAAGAAGATGGAGTCGTGGTTGAAGTACCGGGAGGCGAAATACTTCACATCCTCGATGCTTGCCAGCACCCGTTCCAGCTTTTCCGGCAGGACTTCCAGCTCGTGAAGGATGGTATCGTACTCCGTTTTCTCAATGGTACCCAGCAGATCGCCCAGATACAGGGCGATGAGGTCCATCAGGACCAGCTGAGTGGAGTAAGCTTTCGTGGTAGCCACGGCGATCTCCGGACCGGCCCAGGTATAGAGCACATCGTCCGCTTCACGGGCGATGGAGGAGCCTACCACATTCACCACCGCCAGCGTCCGGCCGCCGCGCCGCTTGGTCTCCCGCAGGGCGGCCATAGTATCCAGCGTCTCACCGGACTGGCTGATGAAAATGACCAGAGAATGATCGTCCACCAACGGGTCGCAGTAGCGGAATTCCGAGGCCAGACACACCTCCACCGGGCGGCGGAGCAGGCGCTCCCAGTTGTACTTGCTGACCATGCCCACATGGTAGCTGGATCCGCAGGCCACGATGAAAATACGGCTGACGCCCTGGATGTATTCCTTCGTCAGGCGCAGATCGTCCAGCACCACCCGGCCCTCCCGGACCCTGGGGGAGACGGTTTTCCGGATGGCCTCCGGCTGCTCGAAGATCTCCTTGAGCATAAAGTGGGGGTAGCCGCCCTTTTCCGCAGCGGAAACGTCCCAGTCGATGTGGCTGTGGGGCTTATCGATGGGGTCCATCTCGTCATTGAAAAGGTTGACGCCCTCCGCCGTCAGCACGGCGATCTCGCCGTCCTCCATGTAAATAACATCGCGGGTATGGCTGATGACGGCAGTCACGTCGGAGGCAATGAAATTCTCGTTTTCACCGCAGCCGATGATAAGGGGGCTGTCCTTCCGGGCGGCGATCAGGGCGTTGGGATAGTCGGCGCAGATGATGCCGAAGGCGTAGGAGCCTTCGATCCGCCGCAGGACACGGCCCACGGCCTCCAGCATATTGTGACACTCGTTATAGTGGAATTCCAGCAGCTGAGCCGCCACCTCGGTGTCCGTTTCAGACTTGAACGTAACGCCGTGACGCAAAAGCTGCTGCTTGATCTCCATATAGTTTTCGATGATGCCGTTATGGACCATGGCGATCCGGCCATCCTCACTGACATGGGGATGGGCGTTGATGTCATTGGGCTCTCCATGGGTAGCCCAGCGGGTATGGCCGATACCCAGCGTTCCTTCCACATCAGCGCCGCCGTGGATCATATCTGACAGCACCTGAAGGCGGCCCTTGGACTTATAGACCTGAAGCCCCTTTGTCTCGGACCGCACCGCCACACCGGCGGAATCGTAACCCCGGTATTCCATCCGGGCCAGTCCGTCCAGCAAAATCGGGGCCGCCTGCTGGTGGCCCACATAACCAATAATTCCACACATGGGTAAAAAATCCTCCTGAAAATTCATTCAAAAGGACAAACGCGCAGAGATTTGTCTCTTTCTCCGCAGTCAGATTCCTTCTGTTCCGGGGTCGCCCCCGTATTTGTAGAACCTGTCACATGGCTGCGGCCACGGAGGGGCACCCGCCGAAGTTTCGATACTCCCCTCTCCTCGTTATCCCGGAACCCCGCTTCTATGAAGTCATTTTCCGGGCGCATGGCGCTGTTGATGGGCGCTGCCCATAGCCTCCTTTCGTTTCTGCGGCTTTTATGAAAGAACTGGGGCTGCGCAGACCGCCGCCCCAGCTCAGTCAACTCATTTCTTTGCGATGATATGGTCCTTGTCCTTATAGACATGGCTGGCCGGGATGACGCCCCGGACGCAGGACGTGGGGTACACATTGGAATCCGGGCCGATGACGGTGCCGGGGTTCAGGACGCTGTTGCAGCCGACTTCCACGAAGTCGCCCAGCATGGCGCCGAACTTTTTCAGCCCCGTGGGAACCTGCTCTTCGCCGTTTTTCACCACGACCAGCGTCTTGTCGGACTTGACGTTGGAGGTGACGCTGCCAGCGCCCATGTGGGACTTATAGCCCAGAATGCTGTCGCCCACGTAATTAAAGTGGGGAACCTGCACGTTGTCAAAAAGAATTGCGTTTTTCAGCTCCACGGAATTGCCCACCACGCAGCCTTCGCCTACCAGAGCGGAGCCGCGGATGAAGGCGCAGTGGCGCACTTCGGTGCCCGCGCCGATGATGCAGGGCGCGCCCAGAAAGGCGGTGGGGGCGACTGCGGCGGTCCTGTGTACCCAGACGGTGGGGGACACTTCCGTATAGTCCTCGCCCAGTGTGGGGCCGAGGGCTAAGATCAGCTCTTTGATGCCCTTCAGCGCCTGCCATGGGTACTCAAATCCGGAGAGATAAGCGCCTGCCAGCGTGTGGGACATGTCGTATAATTCAGCGGTTTTTAACATGGATATTTCCTCCATTTGACCTGAGGAACCTCTGAATAAATCGCTTTCGGCTGAGCCAAAATCTTCAGCCGCCAGCCCTCACCGATTTAATCAGAGTTTCCTTGAGGCTAAGTCGTGATAACGCCCCTACTATACACCCCGTGCCGGGCGTTGTCAATCAGATTTGGCAAATTTGGTGCAATATTCAATTATTTTTGTGCAATTTTCTACGAAAAGGGAACGGCAAAGGACGGGCAGTTGTGTGTGATACTGATATTCTATGGAGGTCGGAAGCAAAACGTGTACCCGAACCGTACAGAAAATCGGGCTGCGGAATGCCTGCATAAAAGAAAAGCGGAGCCGTATAAACGGCTCCGTCGATCATTTACCGTATTTCTTTCTGCACAAGCTCCAGAAGTTGCTGTAAATCTGCCTGAGTGACTTCCTCCCGCTTCAGCAGCGCCTTGAACAGACCTACCGGTTCCGGTTTGTGGCGATGGCTGAAAATGGTGTTGGCAAAGTATTCCTCCCGGGTCATGGTCGGTGCGAATACGCGGCCAAAGGTTTTGCCGCGCTTCACAAGGCCGGCCTCCCGAATGGCCTCCTTCTGCAGCAGACTGTTGAGCAGTATGTGTACGGAACTGTCCTTCCAGGTCTTTTCCTCGGTATGCTCCAACAAATCCGCACGGGACAGGGGCTTTCCGGTTTCCCAGAGGACATCCATGATTTCCATTTCGCTTCTCGTGAGTTCCATGTTCGCACCTTCTTATTATTTCTCAGTTATCGCTCATTATACCTTGAATTGCGGAACTTGTCAATTCAGATAATGCGTGTTTACAAAAAATTTTACAAATATTTTGCCACTTGGCACGAGAGTTCATAAAATTTCTTAAGTGTATCTCTTGTTTTACTCAAAATTTGTGTTAAAATAATAACAAATTATTCAAACAGGGAGGCGTA
>OGGJ01000851.1_pt1 | contig 29101 bp, 28 predicted proteins | sample 1571071 | NCBI WGS metagenome assembly OGGJ01 (sample SAMEA2581954, study PRJEB24529) | metagenome | biome: Human gut stool | place: China | collected 2011
CATCCCTGCGGACCAGCAGCCGGTCATCACCGCTATCCGGGTCATAGACTGAGTTGAGCGATAAAGGTCCCGCTGAATTTTTCGGCGGAATTTTTTGCGGAAGGTGGGAACTTTTTCCGGCTGCCCTCCGTCTATCCAGGTAAACGGAGCATTCTTCCGGAGGCTCCGACCCTGACGAAAGAAAGGAAGATCATCTATGAAATTTTCTGTGAAGCTGATCGCAGCGACTCTGTGCGCCGCTATGCTGTGCGTCCCCGCTCTGGCAGCCGTTAGCGCCACCGGCGCGGGGGCCTACGTCCCGAACCCTCAATATACCGTGATCTCGGGAACCGTTGCCCATCAGAAGGACGGCGGCTTGCTGATGAGCACGTCCACCGGAGAACCAACGGAGGACTATATCCTGTGGACGGAGGGCGTTGCGATCCTGGACGCCGTCAGCGGCGAGCCGGTAGATGCAAAGTCCATCAAGGACGGCAGCACCGTCTATGCGTGGCTGGGGGCGCAGACTGCCATGACCATGAGCCTGCCCCCGCAGGTCACACCGGAGCTTCTTCTGGTGAATGTCCCGGCGGACTACAAGGTTCCTCAGTACGATGTGATCGTCCGCTCTGACGGCCTTACGGGTTTGGGGATCCCCAACCGGAGCGGTATGTCCGTTACCCTGTCCGACGGGATGGTGTATCAGGTGTGGCAGGACGCGCAGGTGAAGCCCTATCTTACCCGCAACCGGGTGACGTATCAGGATCTGCTGCCCGGTACCCGCGTTCTGGCGTGGGCCGATGACAAGGGCCAGGCCAGCAAGGTCATTGTATTTCCCTACGAATACAAGGGCAGCATTTCTCTGGACGGCTACGGGCGGCTGTATGTCAACAGCGGTGCGGTGGCGGAGCCGTCAACTCTGCGCCGGCCCTACGGGGATGAACGGCTGTATGTGCCCATCCGGGCGGTGGCGGAAGCCGCCGGGTACAGCGTCTCTTGGGATAAGGAGTTCGGCGTGACAGTGAAGGATGGTACTGAAACCGTATTCACCATCCTGCCGGACAGCAAAGCTGTCAAAGGCACTGCCGTTCCGGAGGGGGATGGGTTCCACCTTTCCGGCCCTTGCCTCATCGCCAACGGCGTTACCTATCTGGAGGCCGGGGATCTGGCCCACCTGTTAGGAATGTTCTACGGCGGCTGACGGCGATTATTACAAACATGATATGAAAAAGCCCCCTGCTGAGAAAACCTCAGCAGGGAGCTTTTTCTGTCTGGACAGGCTGAATCTGGGGAAAATCCGCTTCGGCGGGTCACACATAGTCGTACAGGCCACGGACGGAAACCTCTCCGGAGGTCAGAGTCTCCGTGGAGCCGTCCTCCCAGCGGACGGTCAGACCAAAGTCATCGGAAATACCTGTGGCGGTGCCGATGCGCTCTCCTGCACCGGAGATGACCTTTATCGGATTGCCCACCGTCAGGCAGTCCCGGCGAAAGCACTCCAGATAGGCGGCGTTTTGGGCAGGGAAGTCGTCATATAACGCATTCAGCGACCGGATCACCTGGGCGGCCAGCTCCGTCCGGTCCGGGGCCGTTCCGAGGGCCTGCGCCAGAGAAATGGCGATGGGGGCTACCTCCGGGCCGAAATCGGCTTCATCCTGACTGACGTTGATCCCTGCGCCGATGATGACGCAGGAGAATTCACCGCTCTCCGCCTCCCATTCCAGCTCCGTCAGGATGCCGCAGAGCTTTTTCCGGTTCAGCACCAGATCATTGGGCCACTTGATGCCGGGGCGGACGCCGCAGGCGGCTTCCACCGCGTCGCAAAGCGCTACGGCGGTCCAGGCTGTCAGGGTGCTGATCTCAGAGAGCGGGCACCGGGGGCGGAGGGCCGCCGATAAATACAGTCCCTTCCCGGCGGGGGACACAAAGCTCCGTCCCCGGCGTCCCCGGCCGCCGGTCTGCTGGTCTGCCAGAATCACCGTTCCATCTACGGTGCCGCTGACCGCCCGCCGTTTCAATTCGTTGTTAGTGGAGTCGATGATGTCAAAGCACAGCAGCTCCCGGCCGATCCGACAGTCCCGAAATTGCTCCGCTAATTCTTCAGGGCGGAGCCGCGCTGTCACGCGGGTCAGGCGGTAGCCCCGGTTGGGGACGGATTCAATACCGTAGCCCTCTTGCCTTAACTGCTCCACAGCCTTCCACACCGCCGCCCGGCTGACACCGGCCTGTCGGCTGATAGCCTCGCCGGACAGAAATTCCTCTGTATGCTCCCGTAGGAGTTTTAAAACGATTTGCTTCGTCATGGTACATCCCTCCAACGGTACTATACGGCGTCCATGCCGGATTGTCAACCTGATTTTCACAAATGGTTGACAATCGGGACCGCGTCTGCTACACTTTAGGCGCATCAAACCGAAAAGGAGTTTTTCATTATGAATCATCATGATATGACCCGCAATATGGTCCTCGCCGCCCTGTTTGCCGCCCTGACCGCCATCGGCGCGTTTTTGCAGATCCCCACAGGCACCGTACCCATTACGCTGCAATTTCTGTTTACCGCATTGGCCGGTCTTCTGCTGGGGTGGAAGTGGGGAGCCATTTCTCAACTGCTCTATGTGGGCATCGGACTGCTGGGCCTGCCGGTCTTTACGCAAGGCGGCGGCATCGGCTATGTGCTCCAGCCCAGCTTCGGCTTTTTGCTGGGACTGATCCCTGCTGCTGCCGTGATCGGCGCAATGACGGCCCGCCGCATCGGTTATCTGACCATTCTGGCGGCGGTTCTGGTGGGAGATCTGATCCTCTACGCCGTGGGCGTCCCCTATATGTATCTCATCCTGCACGTTTATATGCAGTCTGCCAAGACCTTTCCTGCGCTGCTGGCGGCCATGCTGGTGTATGTGCCCGGCGACACGCTGAAGATCATTGTAGTGACAGCGCTGGCGCCGGTCCTCCGCCGGACCTTGGTGAAGGCGGTGCCTAACTTGTAAAAACGAGGTCATCCGCCTGCGAGAACGGCAGAATGACTGGCTGCCCTCTTGCTATCCGAAGCCGGGTATGATAAAATATTTTATCAAATTTTGAGAATTCGGCGGGAGGGCTGTCTATGAATCGCATCAGCAAGGAAAACTATTATCTGGATATTGCCGAGACCGTCTTGGAGCGGGCCACCTGTCTGCGGCGGATCTACGGCGCCATCATCGTGAAAAATGACGAGATCATTTCTACGGGCTACAACGGCGCCCCCCGAGGCCGGGCCAACTGCGTGGACATGGGCTATTGCTCCCGGGAAGCCATGAAGGTACCCCGCGGCGAGCGGTACGAGCTGTGCCGCAGTGTCCACGCCGAGGCCAACGCCATCATCTCTGCCTCCCGGCGGGACATGGCGGGGGGCACCATCTATCTGGTGGGCCGCAACGCTGCCACAGGAGAACTGCTGAACGATGCTACCTCCTGCCTTATGTGCCGCCGCATGATCATCAATGCGGGTCTGGACCGGGTGGTGATCCGCCGGACGGAAACGGAATTCGAGGTGGTCCCCGTGGAGGCGTGGATCGCGGAGGATGATCTGCTGACCCCGGAAAATGTGGTCATGGACCTGAAATGAGCAGGAGATCTGCGGAAAGGAAGTCGTTTCGTTGAAGGCGGGACTTGTTACCTTCTATCATATCCACCATTACGGCGCTTTACTTCAGGCGGCGGCCACAGAGCGGGCTGTGGAGCGCTTTGGCTGGGACTGCGAGATCATTGACTACTTCGTCAATCAGGACAACGCCCTGTTCAAGCGGCCCACCGGCTTGGGTTCCGCCGCCCATGACGCTCACACGGCCCTGCACTATCAGGCGCTGTCGGAGCGTTACCGGCGGTTTGAGAAGTTCAGCCGGGACCATCTGCGGATCTCAGATCGCCGCTATGGGCGCTTTGACGAGCTGGCCGAGGGGCCGTTGCCCTATGACCTGATCCTCTCCGGCAGCGACCAGATCTGGAACCCCAAGATCTTCCCGGACGGCCGGTTCGACCCGGTGTTTTTCGGTACGTTTTCCCAGAAGCGCCGCATTGCCTACGCACCGTCCTTCGGTGTTCCCACCATCCCGGAGGGGATGCAGGCGGAGCTGAAGGGCTATCTGGACGGCTTTTCCCACCTCTCCGCCAGGGAGACTCAGGGGAGCGCCATCATCCGGGATATCGCCGGGAAGGACGCCCCGGTGGTGCTGGACCCCACCCTGCTGCTGACGGCGGACCAGTGGGACTCCATGGCCGATCACCCGGCCAATTACCCCAAGGGTGGCTACATCCTCTGCTACTGCATCAGCCGTCCCGGCGCGCTGACGCCCTATCTGGAACGGCTCCATCAGGAGACGGGACTGCCGGTGGTGCAGCTTTGCGGCATCCGCCAGAAGGTCCATCCCAAGGCGAAGCAGATCATGGATGCCGGTCCGGCGGAATTTTTGGGCCTGTTCCAGAATGCCGCCTATGTTGTCACCAATTCCTTCCATGGCACGGTGTTCTCCGTCCAGTTCCACCGGCCCTTTTTCACCACGGTCTCCCCGGCGGAGCTGTCCGCCCCGGAACGGTCCCGGACGGTGAGCATCCTGAACCGGTTGGGTCTTGCCAACCGGGTCATCGGCAAGGGGGATACGGCGGAGCTGCTGGACCCCGTTGACTGGGAAGCTGCCGAAGCGGCTTTGACTGCCGCCCGGAAGGATTCTCTGAATTATTTGCAGGCAGCGCTGGAAGACCGGCCCTATGTGCCGGAAGCGCCGCTTTCTCCCCGGAGTTTTGCCCCGAAGCTGGCAGAGCGGAGCCGCTGCACCGGCTGTACCGCCTGCGCCGCAGGCTGTCCCCATGACGCCATTACGATGGTCCGGGACAAAACTGGCTTTGATTTCCCGGAAGTGGATCTGGAAAAATGCGTCCATTGCGGACGCTGTACCCGGCTGTGCCCAGTTTTGCAGGAGCGCGGTCCGGCGGCTCATCTGCCCGCTGCCTTCGCCGCCTGGAACCGGGATGACGCCGTCCGGAAGGACTCTACCTCCGGCGGCGCGTTCACTGCCATTGCGGAATATGTGCTGGAGGGCGGCGGCGTGGTATACGGCGCTGCCATGGACGGCCATCAGCATCTGCGGCACATCCCCTGCTTCCGGAAAGAGGACCTGTGGCGGCTGCGGGGAGCCAAGTACGTTCAGAGCGATCTGGACGGCGTGTTCCGGGAGATCCGGGAGGTGCTGAAGACCCGCCCGGTGCTGTTTTCCGGTACACCCTGTCAGGTGGATGGACTGTACCGCTTTTTAGGGTGCCGCCCGGAAAATCTCACCACCTGCGATCTGGTGTGCCACGGCGTACCCTCCCCCGGTGTGTGGGAGGACGAGGCCCGGTTTATCGAAGGAAATAAACGGCGGCGGCTGGCAAATGTCCGCTTCCGCAATAAGGTGGAGGGGTGGAAGAACAGCCACTTTACCGCTGTATATGACGATGGCACTGCGGATTCCGCACCCTTGTTTGCCACAGGCTTTGGCCGGGCCTTTGGCCGGGCGCTGTTTCTGCGCCAGAGCTGCCACGGTTGCCAGTATACAAATCTGAACCGTCCCGGCGATTTTACGCTGGGTGATCTGTGGGGCCTGCGGCCGGATGAGTTTCCGGAGCAGCAGCACGCGGGCGTCAGCCTGCTGCTGGTGAACACGCCCCACGGCAGCTACCTCTTCGACCAACTCAAGCTGAACTGCCAGCCCTTCCCGGTGGAGCGGGCCGTGGCGGGAAATCCCCGGCTGGCGCGGCCCATCGGCCCGGCGGCGGACCGGGCATCCTTCTTCGCCAGCTATGCGGTAGAGCCTTTTGAGGAGGTCCGCAGACAGTTTTTCCGGCTTCCCAGTCTGCCGGTGCGGGCGGCGGGAAAGCTGCTGTCTCCGGAGGCCAAGGCGAAGCTGAAGGCCAAGCTGCGCAGATGATTTTCACACAAAAAAGCACGTTCTCTTTCAAAAAGAGAACGTGCTTTTTTCAGGCCAGCGCCACGATGAGCCAAGCAAGGCCGATGGTCCCGGCGCCGATCAGGGTGTATACGATGGGGTTCAAAGTCCGCCACCGGCTGGAAAAACGGCTGGTCCCGCTGGACGCATAATTATGGGCCACCCGCCGGGCTTCCTCCACCAGCTCCCGGGAGGTGATCCCCTCTCCTGCAGCGTCATTGCGGACGATGAAGATGGCCTGTTCAAAAAAACGATGCTCCGGCGCGTCTACCACCACGACCCGCCGGGAAATGCCTTTTACCATGCGTGCTGTCCTCCTCAGTTGATCTGTTTCCATTTTCCCGCAAGGGAGGGAAGTCTATACCAACCAACAGCGGCTTTTTGAAAATTTTCCTCATACCGGCTGCTCCGACTCCGGCAAGCGGTAGAGCACCTGCACGGCGCAGTCATCCTGCAGCCGTTCCCGGCGGATACTTTCAGAGAGGATCAGATTGGCCAGCGTCTGAGGATCGTCCCCACCCCAGCCCGCCAGCAGGTCTTGGAGCCATTCGTCACGGCTGGGGTCTGCCACGCCGTCGCTGATCATCACGGCGAAGCTGCCGGGCTCCAGCGTCACGGTGGTTATATCCGGTGCGGCAGGAGTGCCCCGCAGTCCCACCGGCAGGCTGCTGCCGGTGATCCGGCGGACGGCGCCGTTCTTTTTCAGATAGCTGGGGGCAGCGCCGAACTTGTAGAAGGTGGCCTCCGAGCCTTTCAAAACGCACAGATCCACCGTGGTAAAGCTGCCGGTCTCCGCACCCCGGAGGGCCATAGCGGAATTCAGGGTGGTGAGGGCAGCCTCCGGCTGGATGTCCGCCTCCAAAAACTGCCGCAGCAGCCGGCAGGTGAGGGAGGACTCCCGCCGGGCGGCGTCCCCGCTGCCCATACCGTCCGCCAGCAGCAGGCACCAGAGACCGCTGTCCGTGCGGAAGGCCTCCATGGTGTCGCCGCAGACCATTTCCCCCTCCTTGGGCCGCAAAGCCGCGCCGATAACGCAGGCGGGGATCTCTCCAAAAGCGGGGGCCGCCCCGCTGAGACCGGCGGCCGCCGCCGTCAGCAGGTCCGACATCTGGGCGTATTGCCCCTTGGCGCTGCGGCGTGTTTCTTCCAGCTGGCGGCGGTACTGCTTCCGCAGCAGAAAGGCCGACAACTCCCCATTGATGGCCTGCAGTAATTCTGACAGATGGATGCAGCGGTCGGCAAAGTGAACGGGGAAGTCCTTGGCCTTGGCCTTGCCCCGTTCAAGGAGGTAGGGAGTAGCGTCATTGAGGGCGTTGAAGGTGGCGGTGTAATCCTTTTGCCAGCACAGTTCGCACAACGCGCACCCCCGGCATACCTTTTCCGCCGCCCGGTCGAAGATGACGGCGGGATTCTCCTCTTGTGGCGGCGGGGTGCGGCTCATGCTGTCATATAGCTCCCGGAGCGCCTCCGCCGCCCGGTTGAGATGGGTTTTCAGGGCCGTGCGCTGGGTGGTGTCCGGGGCCGCTTCCCGCAGAAGCCGCTTTCCACCGAAGATCCGCCGGGGCAGAGCCAGAAACAGCAGGGAACCGGCCACCGTTTCCAGAAGAAGCGTCTGGGCCAACTCCTCCCGGGAGGTCAGCATGGCCGCTGCTGCTCCGGAAAAGAAGGCAAGCGCAGCCATGCTTCGCCGTCTGCATTTCGCGGCGCACAGTCCCGCCACGCCGTAGGCGGCGGTGAACAGCCCGCTGGTTCCGGCAGAGAGATCCGTGATGAGTCCCAGTCCCAGCCCCGCCGTCACGCCGGTCATGGGACCTTGATCATAGGCAGTGTAGGCCAGCAGGGCGCACAGCAGGACCCGGCCCACGGAGACATTCAAGATGGTCAGGTCTCCTAAAGCCAGCGTCAGGGCCGCCCCTAAAAACAGCAGCCCCTCCGGGGCCAGCCGGTCCTCCTCCGGCTGGAACAGCCGGGTGAAGAAGTGGGCGGAAACGCCTGTCAGGGCCGATGCTGCGGCACAGGGGGCGGCGTGGCTCAGCGGGTCTAAGGATTGCAGCACATAAATACCGCCTACCGCCAGTACCATCCCGGCCGCCAGCACCGGCAGCACCCAGGGCTTTTGCAGAAAGGCAGTGTCCCGGAACGCCGTGGCGGCAGTCAGGATCAAAATGCCTACGGCGGCCAAAGCCAGGACCTGCTGAAAGTCCAGAAACAGCAGCGCCCCCGTCACGCCGCCCAGCAGCGCCGCTGCCCCGTCTGCCCCCGGTCCGGCTGCCGCTATGCAGCCCAAGGCAAAGGGGGCATAGCCGCCGGCGGTCTGGCTGGCGGTGAGGGCCGCCGTCAGGAAAAAGCGGATGCCCCAGTTCAGCCATCGGCCGGACTGGAGCCGTTGGATGCTCATAGAACCATACTCCATGAAGGATTCCTCCTTTTGTGTAAAGCTGATGATATAGTCCCAGTTTACAGCCTGTCCGGGAAGAAAAGCGTCGCAAACAGGATCGGGGGACGCAATTTCTGTTATCCTTGCATTTTTGCCGAAAATCCGCTAAACTATTAAAATCAATGTGCTGCGGAAAGGGGTGTGCATCATGCGCATCGGAACTGTGGAGATCTCCTCAAAATTAGCGCTGGCTCCTATGGCAGGGGTGACGGATGCCGCTTTCCGGCAGATCTGTTCCGAGCTGGGAGCGGGCTACACTATTACGGAGTTGATCTCCTCCAAGGCTCTGTGCTACCATGACAAAAAGACCTTTTCCCTGCTGACCCAGTTTCCCGGAGAGCATCCCGCCGCTGTGCAGATCTTCGGCAGCGACCCCGTCTGTATGGCGGAGGCCGCCCAGATCGCCATGGAACACACCGGGGCGGATATTTTAGATATCAACATGGGCTGTCCCATGGGTAAGATCGTCAACAACGGTGACGGCGCGGCACTGATGAAGGACCCGGAGCTGGCGGGACGCATCGTGGAGGCGGTGGTGAAGGCCCTGCCCGGCGTGCCGGTCACGGCCAAGTTCCGCCGGGGCTGGGATCTGGGTCACTGCAACTGTGTGGAGTTTGCTCAGACTCTGGAGCAGGCGGGAGCGGCCACCGTAGCGGTCCATGGCCGCACCCGGGCGCAGGTCTACGGCGGCACCGCCGACTGGAACTGCATCCGGGCGGTGAAGGAGGCTGTGTCCATCCCCGTCATCGCCAACGGCGACATCTGGAAGCCGGAGGATGCGGAGCGGATTCTGCTCCACACCGGAGCGGACATGGCCATGATCGGCCGGGGCTGCTTCGGAAATCCCTGGATCTTCCAGCAGGCCAAAGCCGTGCTGGAGGGACAGCCGGTGCCCCCGCTGCCGCCGCTGGCAGAGCGGTGCGAGACCGCTGTGCGGCAGATCCGCATGGCTGCAAGCTACAAGGGCGAGCGGGTGGCGGTGCTGGAGGCCCGGAAGCAGTATTGCTGGTATCTCAAGGGGATCCCCCATGCCAATTACTATAAGGAACAGATCGTACAGATGAATACCCTGGAGGATGTTGACCGCATTACGAAAGGCATCCAACGGGATCTGCGGCATTAGGAGGGGCCATGAACGAGAAATACAACTTGATACAAGCGGCCCGGAACGGCGATCAGGCGGCCTTCGGAGAGCTGGTGCGGCAGTACCAGAAGCGGGTGTTCGCCCTTGCGGTGCGGATGTGTCCCACGCCAGAGCTGGCAGAGGAGGCGGCGCAGGAGGCATTCCTCGCCGCGTGGCAGGGCCTGCCCTTTTTCCGGGGAGATTCCGCCTTTGCCACATGGCTTTACCGGCTGACCTCCAACGCCTGCGTGGATCTTCTGCGGAAGGAAAACCGCCATCAGGGACCGTCCCTGGACGATGAGAGCGTCAGCGCCGAGGTGCCGGACCCCACCCCCACGCCGGAGAAGGCGGTGGAGCAGAAGGAATTGCGCCGGCAGATCGAGGCGGGACTGCAAACGCTGTCCCCGGAGTACCGGGAGGTGCTGATCCTGCGGGAGATCCAGCAGCTAAGCTACGATGAGATCGCCGACGTCTTATCGCTGGACCTGGGGACGGTAAAATCCCGGATCAACAGGGGACGGCGGCAATTACGGGAATTTTTGCTGAAACAGGGGAACTTTTTATCGTCCGCTGCGTCTAACAAAACAGAAAGGGGGCTGTGAAATGAATATCCATGAAAACACCGCCCTGCTGGACGCCTTTGTGGACGGCGAGCTGACCAGTGAAGAAATGATTTTCGTCCAGTCCCATCTGGACGAGTGCCCGGAGTGCCGGGCCTATGTGGATGACGCGCTGGCGATCCGGGCGTCCTTCCCCACGGAGGACGATGCGGAGCTGCCGGCAGATTTTGCGGAAACGGTGATGAAGGCTGTGGCGGAAACGCCTCAGTCCCGGCCTAAGAAGCGGCAGCCCTGGGGCAAGCTGGCGGCGGCTGCCGCGTGTCTGGCGGTGATCGTACTGATGCAGCACGGCACGTTGGGCAGCATCAGCGGCAGCAGCAATACCTCCGCTGCCTGTGATACGGCCCCGATGGAGGCCGCCGCAGCGGAAAGTGCTCCCGAGGAACGGTGCCTGACCGCCGCCGGCGGGGACAACGACTCGGACAGCTTTGCCGATACGAACACGGAAAGTAAAAAGACGGATGCGTATTATGCCTGTGCTCTGCCGCCGGATCAGACCACTATGGAGAATGACAGCGCGGCAGCTATGACCGACGGTTCCTCCGCTCAGGATGACCTCCCCACGGTGACGGTCAGCAAATCGGATCTGGGCGAGCTGCTGGATGACCGGGAACCCACCGAGGTAAAGCCGGGCGTGTGCCGGTATCTGCTGACCCGGCAGGAGTTTGAGGACTTGGCGGCGAAGCTGGCCGACCGGGGTGTGACACTGAAAACAGAGGACACCGACAGCGACCAGATCTGGCTGGAAATGCTCGACGAATAAACCGCGTAAACGGAAATGCAGAAAAAGCAATGCCTTTTGGCATTGCTTTTTTGTTTGAATTATGCTATACTGCCTTTTCGACAGGTGCCATCTCCCTGTCCAAGCGCCTTTGACCGGGCGTTCGTTCGGCAAGCCAACATAGGCCCGCCGTTCTCTAAACAAAAAAATGGAGGTTTTTTTATGTCCAAATGGTCTACCCGGCAGATCGCTACTGCTGCCATCATCGCCGCACTTTACACGGTGATGTCCCTGCTGTCCTCAATTTTCGGCCTGACCTATGGCCCCATCCAGTGCCGCTTTTCTGAAGCACTGACGGTGCTGCCCTTTTTCCTGCCGGAGGCGGTCCCCGGCCTGTTTGTGGGGTGTCTGGTGACAAATTTGATGAGTACCGTGGGTCCGCTGGATATCATTTTCGGCTCCATGGCCACGCTGCTGGCAGCGCTGTGGACGGCGAAGATGCCCAACAAATTTTTGGCGACCCTGCCGCCGGTGATCTGCAATGCCGTCATCATCGGTGCAATGATCGCATGGTACGAAGGCGGCTTCTCCGCCCAGTTTCCCGCCCTGTTCGCCTACAACGCCCTGACGGTGGGCATCGGCGAGGCCATCGCCTGCTGTGTGCTGGGACTGCTCCTGCTGGAGGTCATGCCCCGGATCCCTGCCCTGCGGGGACGGCTGGCAGTCCGGTAAAGCCTGCATGCAAAAAGAATCCGCTTTGACATGATGTCAAAGCGGATTCTTTCGTATGTGCTGCCAAAATCATAAGCAAATCAAGCCCTGCTTGCAAAATAGGCCCGGGCATCATCGGCGTTCCGCTGGATCTCCGCCTTCAAAGCGTCCAGCGAGTCAAAACGGATCTCATCCCGGAGCCGCTTGTAGAACTCCACCCGGATGGACTGACCGTAGAGATCACCGTCAAAATCCAGCATCCAGGATTCCACCGTCAGGTCGCTGCCGTTGTTGACGGTGGGGCGGGTACCCACGTTGGTAACGGCGGCATAGCTGCTGCCGTCCATAAGGCAGACACGGGCGATATAAACGCCGTCTCCCGGCACCAGTACATGAGGGGGCGGCACCAGATTCACCGTGGGGATGCCGATGGTGTGGCCGATGCGGCGGCCGTGCCGCACCGTCTGGGTCAGGATATGGGGATGGCCCAGATACTCCATGGCCCGCTCCACCTGTCCAAGGCTTACCAGACGGCGGATGTAGGTGGAGCTGACGGTGATGCCGCCGACCGTGACCTCCGGGATAATGTCGCAGCCAAGACCCAACTCGGCGCACTTGCTTTTCAGCAGTTCCGGAGTGCCTTGGTTCTTGTGGCCGAAGCGGTGGTCATGACCGGCCACCAGATGGACGGCGTGATACCGCTTGATGAGAATTTCCGTTACGAAATCCTCCCAGGAGGTAGTCATCATCTCCTTGTTAAAGGGGACCATGATGACATCGTCGATGTCGTAGAGACTTTTGGCCAGCCAGGCCCGGTCCTCCGGGGAGTTGATGAGGGGCACCGGTACGCCGGTGACTACCTCCTTCGGCGGCTGCGCCCAGGTGAACACCGCAGAGCGGACGCCCCGGCGCTTGGCTTCCTCCACGGTACGGCGCAGCAAGGCGCCGTGGCCCAGATGGACCCCGTCGAAAAAGCCCAGAGCAATGACTTTTGATTGAATGGACATGGTTTTATGCTCCAAAAAAGTTCTTGATAGATGTCAGCGTGCCGTTTTCGGCACGGGAAAGACAGAGAAATTCACCGTTTTTGCCATGGACCCGATAGGTGCCGTCCGCCAGCTCCGGCACCGTAATGGGGTTGCCGTTGCGGACCCGGACTTCCTTGCCGGGAGAGGGCAGGGTGTAAAGGGGATAGGCCGTGAACATGGACTCCACAGGCCGCAGCAGAGCTTCTCCTTGGGCCTGTACGTCCTCAAGGGAGACCGCTTCTACCAGCGTGTACCCAGCGGCCATGGTGCGGCAGAGACTGAACATAGTGCCGCCGCAGCCCAGCGCTTGCCCGATGTCATGGCACAGCGTCCGCAGATATGTTCCCTTGGAGCAGCGGCAGCGGAGCAGATAGTCCGTCTCGCTGACCTGTTCCAATAGCTCTAACTCAAAAATGGTGATATTGCGGGGCTTCCGCTCTACCTCCTTGCCCTTTCGGGCCAGATCATAGAGCTTTTGGCCGTTGATCTTGATGGCGGAATACATGGGCGGGATCTGCGCGATAGGGCCGGTGAAGCGGGGGAGGACGGCTTCCAGCGCCGCCCGGTCCACAGTGACGGGATGGGTCTCCAGCGTTTCCCCGGACGTATCCTGGGTGTTGGTGACCAGCCCCAGCCGCAGACCGGCAATATACTCCTTTTCGCCGTTTTCCGCGAATTCTACGGCACGGGTAGCCTGTCCCACAAACACCGGCAGAACGCCGGTGGCCATAGGATCCAGCGTGCCGCCGTGGCCTACCCGCTTTTCCTTCAGAATCCCCCGGATCTTGGCGCAGACATCCATGCTGGTCCAGCCGGGGGGTTTATCGATTATTACAATGCCGCTGGCGGCCATAGGCGGTTCCTCATTTCTTGAAATCCGGGACGATCCGGGCGATGGCGTCCAGCATTTTTCCTTCTGCCTCCGCCTGGGTAACGCCCTCCAGCGTGGCTCCGGCGGCGCGGGCATGGCCGCCGCCACCCAACAGGCGGCAGACCTCCGTAGCGTTGACCCGCTCGCCAGTACGGAGAGAGAACTTCCAAACGCCATCTCCCAGCTCCCGCATGGTCACGGCGCAGTCCACCCCCTGGATCTGGGGGCCTAAAGCGGAAAGGTCCTCCGCATCGCTCTCCGTGGCGTGAAATTTTTCCAGCAGAGACTGGGGAACAGACAGCACCGCCGTCCGGTTGCTGTCGTAAAATTTTGCCTCCGCCAGCATAGCGGCTTCCAGCTGCATCCGCACGCGGGATTTCGTCTGGAAGAACAGCTTGTTGACGGCGCGGTAGTCAATGCCGGTGTCCATCAGCTCCGCTGCGGCCCGGTGAGTGGCGGCGGTGACGTTGGAGTAGATGAAGCCGCCGGTGTCCGTGGAGATGGCCACATACAGCGGCAAAGCGATCTCCGGCGTCAGGGGCGTCAGCTCCCGGACGATGTCCAAGATCAGCTCGCCACAGGCGGCGGCCTCCGGACGGACGATGTTGGCCTTGCCGAAGCCCTCAAAGGAGGGGTGGTGGTCGATGGCCAGATCCACCTTATCCGCGTAAGACTTGGCATTGTCGGGGAACAGTCCCACCGTGGCGATGTCCGTGGATACCACTTTTTCCGGCACGAAGTCCGCCGGAGCGCTGTAAGGGGTAAAATAGGGGGCGGTATTCTCCGTCAGTCCGGGATTGGGCAGCAGGTAAGCGGTCTTGCCTATGGCCCGCAGCGCGGCGCACAGCCCTGCGGCACAGCCAACGGTATCACCGTCGGGCCGGATATGGGTCAGGATCAGGACGCGGTCAAAGGAGCGCAGCAGCGCGGCGGCCTCGGAAACGGTCAGCATCCCTTATTCCTCCTCCGGCAAAACGGCGTCATTGTCGGGGTTCGCCGGCTTTACCTTCTCCGGATCCCGGAGGACCTCCAGAATGTGTGCACCGTAGGCGATGGAATCGTCAGCGATGAACTGAAGCTCCGGGGTGTAGCGAAGCTGTAAGGCGTGGCCCAGCTCCCGGCGCAGGAAGCCGGAAGCGGACTTCAGTCCCTTCAAGACGTCCTTTTCCTGATTTTTATCCAGAACACTGACATAAATTTTGGAATAGCGCAGGTCTCCGGTGGTGTCCACACGGGTGATGGAGACCATGCCTACCTGAGAGACGCGGGGATCTTTCAAACGGCGAAGCTGGTCTGCCAGCTCCCGCTGGATCTCCTCATTGATGCGTCCGATACGGTTAGATGCCATAAAAATTCTCCTTTCTGATAGTGGGAGATGAAAACCGGGCGGCGGCTATGCCGCCGCCCGGGGTCAGTTGGAACAGATTTTTTGAGAGGGTTTAGCGGGGGATCTCCTCCATGGTGTAGCCCTCGATGATGTCGCCCAGCTTGATGTCGTTGAACTTCTCCACGGTCAGGCCGCACTCAAAGCGCTCCTTGACCTCCTTGACGGAGTCCTTGAACCGCTGCAGGGAGCCGAGGACGCCCTCGTGGACCACGATGCCATCCCGGACCACACGGACGGAGCAATCCCGGCGCAGGCAGCCGTCCTGCACGTAGCAGCCGGCCACGGTGCCCACGGAGGAGACCTTGTAGGTCTCCCGGACCTCGGCGTGGCCCAGGACCACTTCCCGGTACTTGGGAGCCAGCATACCCTTCATGGCGGTTTCGATCTCGTCGATGGCGTCGTAGATCACGCGGTACATCCGCATATCCACGTTCTGACGGGCGGCGCTTTCACGGGCAGCGGAATCCGGCCGGACGTTGAAGCCCACGATGATAGCGTTGGACGCGGCGGCCAGCGTCACATCGGACTCGTTGATCGCACCCACAGCGCCGTGGATGACCCGGACGTTGACCTCGTCATTGGACAGCTTCTCCAGAGAGGCCTTCACAGCCTCCACGCTGCCCTGAACATCAGCCTTGACGATCAGAGCCAGCTCCTTGCGCTCGCCGGACTTGATCTGGTCGAACAGGTTCTCCAGAGAGACCTTCTGCACGGGTGCGGCGGCCTTAGCGCGCTCCTCTGCCTTGCGCTGCTCCACCAGCTCGCGGGCCATACGCTCGTCAGCCACGGCGAAGAAGGGCGCACCGGCCACGGGAGCCTCGGACAGGCCCGCGATCTCCACGGGGACGGAGGGACCGGCCTCGGTGAGGCGGTTGCCCCGGTAATCCAGCATGGTGCGGACACGGCCCACGGAGGTGCCGGCGATGATGATGTCGCCCTGCTTCAGAGTGCCGTTCTGCACCAGCAAAGTGGCCACAGGACCCCGGCCCTTGTCCAGACGGGCCTCGATAACGGTGCCCTGACCGGCCCGGTTGGGGTTGGCCTTCAGTTCCTGGACCTCTGCCAGCAGAGCCAGGTTTTCCAGCAGGTTCTCAATACCGATGTGCTTCTTGGCGGAGATCTTGCACACGATGGTCTCGCCGCCCCACTCCTCGGGCACCAGACCGTATTCCGTCAGCTGCTGCATGACCCGGTCGGGGTTGGCATTTTCCTTATCAATCTTATTGACGGCCACGATAATGGGAATATTGGCGGCCTTGGCGTGGTTGATGGATTCCACGGTCTGGGGCATGATGCCGTCATCCGCAGCCACCATCAAAATGGCGATGTCCGTCACCATGGCGCCCCGGGCACGCATGGAGGTGAAAGCCTCATGGCCCGGAGTATCCAGGAAGGTGATGGGCTTGCCGTTGATCTGCGCCTGATAGGCGCCGATGTGCTGGGTGATGCCGCCGGCCTCGCCGGAAGCCACGGAGGTGTTCCGGATGGTATCCAGCAGGGAAGTCTTGCCGTGGTCAACGTGGCCCATGACCACCACCACGGGAGCACGGGGGACCAGATCCTCGGGACGGTCCTCAGTGGTGTCAATGAGCTTCTCCTCGATGGTGACAACCACTTCCTTTTCCACCTTGCAGCCAAGCTCCTCGGCCACGAAGGAGGCGGTATCGAAGTCGATCATCTGGCTCAGAGAGGCCATGACGCCGTTTTTCATCAGGCACTTGACTACCTCTGCGCCGGTCTTCTTCATGCGGCTGGCCAGCTCACCCACGCTGATCTCATCAGGGATCTGGACCTTGACGGGGGCCTTCTTAGCAATTTCAAGCTGCAGCTTGCGCATCTTCTCGGCCTCGTCCTGACGGCGCTTATTGGAAAAGACCTGACCGCCCTGACGGCCCTTGTTGTTGCGGAACTTCTCCTTGCCGCCCTTTTGGGCCATACGCTCGCCCCGCTGACCGCCCAGCTCTTCCAGACGCTGGTCATACTTGGCCAGATTCACGTCGCCGCCCTTGCGGGTATCCACCAGCTTTTTCTCAGGCACACGGGTGGTGGGCTGAGCGGTGGCTGTGGACTTGTTAGACTTCTGCTGGGGGACTGCCTGCTGCTGCGCGGGCCGCTGGACCTGCTGGACCGGCTTCTGCTGAGGCTGGGCCTGTGCGGGCTTCTGCTGTCCCTGCTGGGCAGGACGCTGCTGCTGGGGCTGCTGTGCCGGCTTCGCGGTCTGCTGCGCCGCAGTGGGCTGAGCCTTGGGAGCCTCGGCCTTAGGCGCTTCCACCTTGGGGGCTTCCGGCTTCTTAGGCTCGTCAGCATAAATGGCAGCAATATTGGAAATCTGGTTGTTCTGGGTCAGATGCTCAAATACGATGGACAGCTCATGGTCCTCCAGCGCCTGCATGTTGCTCTTGGGCGCAGTGGCATACTTATCCAGAATTTCTGTGATGACCTTGGCGGGCATACCGAAGTCCCGCGCCACATCTCTTACTCTATATTTTTCAATAGCCAATCAAAACACCTCTTACACTCTCCAACCCGGGGGCTGGGCTCGTTCATCTATGAAAACACCGACAGCGTATCAGCTTTCCTTCTTGCGGAAGGAGCCTTTGCCCTTTTTCACCGGGCGGCTGTGGGCGTATGGATTCGGCCTCCCCTTGGGTTTGGGGCGGTTGCTTTTGGAAGGGCGGGACCCGCTCTTGCGGAAGGGCCTGCCGGTGCGGTCATCCTTGGCAAAGGATTTTGCCGCTCCGCCGTTTTCGGCGGTTCTGCGGGGACCGGCCTTTTCTGCGCGCTTGTCGGACACTTCTGCGCTGCGGCGCTGCTTCTCGCCGGACGGCTTACCGGAGACGTCTGCGGGTTTGACCTCTTTCGCATCGGGCACTTCCTGCTTTTTGGGGCGCTTGATGCCCCGACGCAGGTTCTTTTCGTGCTGGGCGGCTTCACTTTTCCGCTCTGCGGCACGCTTGGCCTTTAGTTCCAGCTTGGCAAGATCTTCGTCATATTTCTCCGGGTCCATCTCCGCCAGGCGGCGGACCACGGCGACTGCGAGGCCGATGTCTGTAATAGCGACCACGGCGGCGGAGCCACGGCCGGTGGCCTGCCCCAGTTCCTGCTTGGTAAAGGGGATCCGCAGCCACACACACTGACCGGCTTCCGCAAAGTGCCGCACCCGGCGGGCGGTATTGTCCGCCGCATCAGACGCCAGCAGGAGCACCCGTGCGTCTCTGGCGCGGGCCACAGCTTCCACCGGTTCTTCGCCTACTTCCAGGTTCCGGCCCCGGAGGCACAGGCCAATGAGGGAGAGAAACTGTTCATTCCTGTTCATTGTGTCCCTCCAATTCCGCTTCCATGGCGTCATAGACCTCCGGGGGGATGGCTGTGCTGAAAGCACGTTCCAGCGCTCTGGATTTCCGGGCTTTTTTCAGACATTCCACATCGTGGCACACATAGGCGCCACGACCGGGCTTTTTGCCCACAAAATCCAGACTCACAACGCCCTCCGGGGATTTGACCACCCGCAGCAGGCTTTTTTTATCCTTCATCTCTCGGCAGCCCACACATTGCCGCTGGGGGATCTTTTTCACTTTCTGCATTCAGACAGCCCTCCCTTACACATGGCGCGGCGGACCGCGCCGGGCTTTATCTCCTTCTGTTTCTTCTGCTGCGCCGCAGGTACAGCACTGCGATACCCGCAGCCACGCCGCAGAGAAAGAAACTCAACTGTGTCACTGGACGGGTTCCTCGTCCACGATCTCCTCATCGTCCTCACCCTGATAGCTCTCCGGCTTGATATCGATCTTATAGCCGGTGAGACGGGCGGCCAGGCGGGCGTTCTGGCCCTCCTTGCCGATGGCCAGAGACAGCTGATCGTCAGGCACGATGACGCGGCAGGCCTTGCCCTCTTCCGCCATCATGACGTCCACCACGTCGGAGGGCGCCAGAGCAGCGGCGATGAACTGGGCGGGGTCCTCGCTCCACTTGATAATGTCGATCTTCTCACCGCGGAGTTCATCCACGATGGCGGCGACACGCTGGCCCTTGGGACCCACGCAGGCACCGATGGGGTCCACGTTCTCGTCAGCAGACCAGACGGCCATCTTGGTGCGGCTGCCGGCTTCCCGGGCGATGGACTTCACCTCCACGGTGCCGTCATAGATCTCGGGGACTTCCAGCTCGAACAGGCGCTTGACCAGGCCGGGATGGGTCCGGGAAATGAGAATCTGAGGGCCGCGGGTGGAGCGGCGGACATCCACCACATACACCTTCACGTGCTGGCCCTCCACCAGTTCCTCGCCGGGGACCTGCTCGCCGGAGAGCAGCAGGGCCTCAGTGGACTCCGTGCCGGTGCCGATCCGCAGGGACACGGCGTTGGTGCGGGGGTCGATCCGGGTTACCACGCCGGTGAGGATCTCGTGCTGCTTGGAGTTGAATTCGTCATATACCATGCCGCGCTCGGCCTCCCGGAGGCCCTGGATAATGACCTGCTTGCCGTTGCCGGCAGCGATGCGGCCAAACTCCGTGTTGTCCACGGGGATGTTCACCACATCGCCGATCTCGTATCTGGCGGAAATGGTCTTGGCCTCCTCAACGGGGATCTCGTTGAAGGGGTCCACATAGTCCTCCTCCGCCACCACGTTCTTCTGCACGTACATCTTCAGCCGCTGATGTTCCTCATCCACGTCCACAATGACGTTTTCCACGTCCTTGTGGTCCCGCTTGTAGGCGGTGGTGACAGCCTGGATGATCTTATCCATCATGAAGGTCTGGGGGATGCCCCGTTCCTTTTCCAGCATAGCCAGAGCTGCGAAGATCTCCGGGATGTTCATACCCGCGGGTTCCTTCACCTTTTTCTTGCCTTTCATTGCGATTCTCCTTTTTACTTTATACGTCTTTTTTTGAGACAGGGATAACAGATTAAAATTCCACCCGCAGGCGGCACAGGGCCACATCCTTCTTGCCGAAGGTATAGGCGGTGCCGTTGAGGTCCACAGTGAGAGAACCGTCGGCCTCGTTGTAGGCGGTCAGGGTGCCGGGGAATTCCTTGCGGCCGTCCACCGGCTTGTAGAGCTTCACCAGCACGGGGCTGTTCAGATACCGCTGGAAGTCGGCGGGACGCTTCAGCACCCGCTCGGCGCCGGCGGAGCCTACCTCTAAGGTATAGCTGCCTTCGATGGGGTCGGCCTCGTCCAGCAGATCGCTGAGGGCGCGGGAGATATTCTCACAGTCCAGAATATCCACGCCGCCCTCCTTGTCAATGAGGACCCGGAGGTACCAGGTGCCGGCCTCCTTCACATATTCCACGTCCCACAGGGAGCAGCCCTGCTCTTCCACGATGGGTGCCGCCAGACGGGCGGTGAGATCGGTGACCTTTTCCATGGGATTCTCCTTTCGGTTTTTCATTTGCGGCGGAGTGCGGATGCCACAAAAAAGAGCGGACCTTGCGGTCCACTCACAACTTACACTCCTTTAATATGTATTAAGATAACACACTTTATGATAAATTGCAAGGGCGTTTCCGGACTTTTTTGAAAAAATCACGCTGATTTTTCACAATTTTCGGCAAGTTCCGGAGAAAAATCCCCGGAACCGCCGAAAAACAGTCAACGCACCCGGCAGCCGCCCCACTCCACCGCCGTGAAGCCGGTGCGCTCCGGAGCGGTAAGGCTCTGGGCGGGGATCTCCATGAACTTGTCCAAGGGCTTCCAGGCCATGAATACCCGCAGCAGGGTGTCCGGGGCCGGGTCGATGGTCAGCTTTGCCGCCTGCGTATAGCGGTCCGACTGGAAGGCGATGAGATTATAGGGATTCTCCTGCATCTGGGGCAGCCAGTAGACGATGAACTCGTTGGCCTCTCGCCGGGTGAGGCCCAGCTGGGCCAGCGCATCCTCCAAAAAGGCAGCGGTGTCGGTTCCTGCCACGCAGAAGCCTTGGGAGAAGTCATACGCGATGGTATCCGTGCCCTCCCAGTAGAGATAGCTGTAAGTCTGTCCGGCATCGTCTGTCAGAGTCCCATCCGGGCAGGCAGTCACTGCCCAGCCGTTGCCGTAGGCGGGATAGGTGCAGGTCAATGCTCCGGCGTAGTCCAGCTTTACCGTGACGGCGGTCTCCTCCTCCGGATAGAGGTAGATCACCGGCTTGGCGGCGGCCTGTTCTTCCCGGCAGGCCGACAGGCTCAGCATGCAGGTCAGCGTCAGAAGCGCTGCGAAAAACCGTTTCATAAAGAAGAGCTCCTTTCTGTTCAATAAACCGAGGGGTTGACCCCATTCTACCTGTATAGACGGGAAAAAGGGCGGTTTGGTTCCGCACGAAAGCAAAAAAACAGAGCGGAACTTCTGAAAAGAAGTTCCGCCCTGCTTTACGCGGTAAAGAACATGGCCAGAATGGAGGTGATGATGCCGCAGACACATAGAGCGATGGAGCTCATGGCGCCCTGAAGAGGACCAATCTCCAGCGCCTTGCTGGTGCCCACCGCATGGCTGCACGCGCCGATGGCCACGCCCTCCACCACCGGATCGGTGACATGGAACACCTTGGCAAACAGCGGGGCCAGCATAGCGCCCTCGATCCCGGTGATAATGACCGACGCCGCAGTCAGAGCCGGAAGACCGCCGCTGCTCTCCGCAATGCTGACGGCGATGGCCGTTGTGACACTTTTGGGCAGCAGAGAATTCAGCAGGGAGGCCTCCGCTTGAAACAGGCGGCAGAGCACCTGTACCAATAGCATGCTCACGAGACTACCCACAAAGCAGCCCAGCACCACCGGCCAGAAGTTCCGCTTCAGAATGGCCCGCTGCTGGTAGATGTTCAGAGCCAGAACGGCGGTGGCGGGAGCCAGCAGCAGTTTGATAATGCTGCCGCCGGCGTTGTAGTTGTCCAGAGGGATGTGGAACAGCAGCATGATCCCGATGACCAGCAGACTGGCCACCAGCACCGGATTGCAGATCAGAAGCCCCGTCCGCTTCTGGAACCGGACGGCCAGATACCAGCAGAGCAGCGTCACGCCAAGACCGAAAAAGGGCGTGGAAGTCAGCGTATCAATCATGGGACGCCTCCTTTGCATGAAACAGCTTCATCAACAGCCGGACGCTCCAGGCTGTTGCCGCGTACACCAGCGGTGTGCTGACAAGGGAGACCACCAGAAAGGGGATAAACTGCAGTTTCAGCACGTCCAGATATTCAAGAGTTCCCACCACGGAGGGAATGAAAAACAGCCCCATATTGTCGATGAGAAAGTGGGAGGTCCCCTGGATCGTCCGCTCCTTGACCCCGCCGCTGAGCAGCAAGATCAACAGCAGGATCAGGCTGATGACACTGGCGGGCAGCGTAAAGGGCAGCAGCGCCGCGATCCATTCACCTGCCATACAGATGAGAAATACGATACAAAATTCTACAATCAGATTCATAACGATCACCTCGGTAAAAAGCACTCCTCAGTTTATGCGCGGCGGCCGGGGAAGTCAATGTGAGAAACAGAGAAAGAAACGGTATTTTTTCGCAGATTTTTAGCAGGAAAAAGCCGGCGGGGCGAAACTGCTGCTTCGCCCCGCCGGATCAGTTTTCAATTTTTGAAAATTGGGAGCCGCTTGGTTGTTCTCCGGTAAGAGGAGTGAACCGTCATTTCCGCCGGAGAGCGGCCAGCAGGCAGGCAGCCAGAAAAACCGTCAGGTCCGCCGCCACCACCGTTGCCCCCACCGGGGTAGAAAAGCCAAAGGAGATGGTGAGTCCCACGCAGAAGCACACCACGGAGGTCACGGCGGCGCAGAGGATCACGCCCCGGAAGCTCTTGAACAGCCGCATGGCGGTCAGAGCCGGGAAGATCACCAGCGAGGAGATGAGCATAGCGCCCATCATCCGCATTCCCAGCACGATGGTCAGGGCCGTAAGGATGGCCAGCAAGGTGTTGCAGGCATCCACCTTCAACCCGGTGGCCCGGGAAAAACTCTCGTCAAAGGTGACAGCGAAGATCTGGTGGTAAAAAAGCAGGTACAGCGCCAGCACCGTTACCGACAGCACCACGGACAGGGCCACGTCTCCCTTTGTCATGGCCAGCACACTGCCGAACATATAGTTGTCCACATCGGTGGTCATGCCGGTGGTCCGGGAGATCACCAGAATACCGATGGCCAGCGCCGAAGCGCTGACGGCGGCGATGGCGGCGTCGCTGTTCCAGTGGGGATGGCTGGCCATCCGAAGCAGGAAAAATGCCGCCAAAATGACCACAGGAATGGAAAAATACAACGGCGTTACTCCCAGCGCCACGGCGATGGCCAGCGCACCGAAGGAGACGTGGCTCAGGCCATCACCGATCATGGAGTACCGTTTCAGGACCAGCGGAACGCCTAACAGGGCAGCGCACAGGCTTACCAGCACACCGGCAATCAAAGCCCTTTGCATAAAGGGGTAAGAAAACATCTGTAAAATATTCATGATTCCAGTTCCTCCCGGAAGCGGCGGCCCTGGGGACTCGCCAGATAGTCGGATGCCGTGCCGGTAAAGAGGCCCTTTCGTCCGATGTGCAGTACTGTGCGGGCGCTTTTCAGCGCCGCCTTCAAATCGTGAGTCACCATCACGATGGCCATGCCCTCCTTTTGATTCAGGTAGGCCAGCGTTTTGTAGAGGTCCTGAGCGGCGGCGGGGTCCAGACCGGTGATGGGTTCATCCAAAATCAAAAGCTGGCTGGCGGCGCACAGGGCGCGGGCCAATAGCACCCGCTGCTGCTGCCCGCCAGAGAGATCCCGGTAGCAGGCGTCCTTCAATTCCAGAATGCCCAGCTTGCCCAGGTTCACCATGGCCTCGGACCGCTGGGCCGGGGTGTAGAAAAAATGCAGCCCCTGCCGGTTCAGGCAGCCGGAGAGCACCACCTCCAGCACGGTGGCGGGGAAATCCCGCTGGGCCCGGGTCTGCTGGGGAAGGTAGCCGATGGCTCCGTGCTTCAACGCCGGGGCGTGCTCAATGGTGCCGCTCTGTGGTTGGATCAGTCCTAAAAGTCCCCGCATGAGGGTGGATTTGCCGGAGCCGTTGTCCCCCACCACGCAGAGGTAGTCCCCCTTTGCAATCGTAAGGTCCAGATCGGTAAGCACCGATTTCCCCTCATAGCCGAGGGAAACGTCTCGGCAGACGATCAGTTCGTTATCCTTCATGCTTTGCCTCCTGACAGTGGTCGCAGAGCCCGGTCAGCACGGTGCGGCGGGGGTCAATACGAAAGTGGTGTTCGGAGGACAGATGGCGGCAGACCTCCTCCAAGTGCCGGCAGTCCAGATGGACCATCCGCCCACAGCCCTCACACCGCAGCAGAAAGCAGTCATGGGGATGCCCGGCCTGAGGGCAGTATTGGTAGAGCGCCCCTTCCTCCGTGGTGACCTTATGGACCAACCCTTGCTGGGTCAGCTTGTCCAACTGGCGGTAAACGGTTGCCAGCCCTACGGTGAGACCGCCGTGCCGCAGTTCCTCAGAAAGATCGGCGGCGGAGAGACATTCCTCCGCCCGCAGCTGTAAACAGCGCAGTACCGCCTGCTGCTGTTTGGTTTGATAAGCCATCCTTGCCTCCAATATGAAAATGATTATCGTTTTCATATTATAACCGGAAAAACAAACCTGTCAAGACCGTTGCAAAAATTCAAAAAATAAGGTATGGTAGAGGGGAATATAGAACGGCGGCAGTGCCGCCGGGCCAAATATCGAATAGACAAGAGAAATAAAGGAGAAGCAATATGGCTGTTTCTTTGGTGATCATGGCGGCAGGCCTCGGTTCCCGGTATGGCGGCAGCAAGCAGGTGGACGGCATCGGCCCCAACGGCGAAATTCTGATGGAGTATTCCATTCACGATGCCCTGCGGGCCGGCTTTGACAAGGTGGTGTTCATCATCAAGCCGGAAATGCGGGAGATGATGGACGAGCTGGTGGGCTATCTCAAGGAGAAAAAGACGGCGAAGGGCCAGCCGGTGCAGGTGGCCTACGTCTATCAGGACTATACCTCCGTACCGGACTTCTATCACATTCCTGAGGGACGCACCAAGCCCTTCGGCACGGTCCACGCCCTGCTGTGCGCGGAATCCGCAGTGGACGGCCCCTTCTGCGTCATCAACGCCGATGACTATTACGGGGTGGACGCCTACCGGACGATTTATGAGGAATTGGTCAAGCTGCCTGCCGAGGGCAAGGGAACCATGGTGGGCTATCTGCTGAAAAACACTGCCAGTCTCCACGGCACCGTGTCCCGGGGCGTCTGCAAGGTCAAGGACGGAAAACTGGACACCATTCAGGAGGCGCTGAAGGTCCAGCTTTATCCCGACGGACACCTGACGGATCTGGACACCGACACGGACCTGGCCCCGGATACGGTGGTCTCCATGAACTTCTGGGGTTTCATGCCCTCGATCTTCCCGGCGCTGCGGACCTATTTTGAGAACTTCCTCCGGGGGCTGCCTGATGACGCGATGAAGGCAGAGTGCCTGCTGCCGCTGATGGTGGGCGAGGAGTTGAAGGCGGGACGCATGACCGTTTCCGTGCTCCATTCCAAGGACTTGTGGTTCGGTATGACCTACCGAGAGGACCGGGCCCGTGTGGCGGAGGACCTGCGGCAGCTCCACGAGTCCGGCGTGTATCCGCCCTCTCTGCGGGACTGAATAGAAGAATACCCATTGGCCCGGAGGCAGGACGGAGGTCCCGCTTCCGGGCTGATGTCTTTATTGTGAAAAATTTGTCACCAAATTGTTATTGAATTTTTTCCAAATTGTATCGACTTTTTTCGGTAAAAAGTGTCTAATAGGAGATACACTGCGTTTACATAATGTCAAGCGCTGAAGGAAAGGGGGAATGTGTCCGTGACAGGTAAGCGTATGAGGAAAAATCCGCATGGCTGGATGCTGGCTGCGGTGCTGCTGTTGGCGGCTGCTGGCCTGCTGGCGGTGCATTCCCATCAGACGGCGGCGGTCCCACCGGAGGAGCCGGCACAGGAGGAGCCGTCCGTAACGGTGATCCCCGCGGAACCGGAATTGCCGGAAGAACCAGTGGAGGAAGACCCTGTCCCGGAGAAACCCTGGGGGCCGGTGGCGGAATCGGCGCCGGTGGATGACAGCTATTTTGATGATGTGGCTTTTGTGGGGGACTCCCGGACTGATGGCTTCCGGCTTTACAGCGGATTGAACCGGGGCACGTATTTCTGCGTTACCGGAGAAACAGTGGCCTCCGCTACGGAACTGGAAAACTGGAAGGGCGAAAATGGGAAAAAGGTCTCTCTGGCAGAGGCCGTGGCCGCCGCAGACTGCGGAAAGATCTACCTGATGCTGGGCGTCAACGAACTGGGCTGGAAGGGGACGGACATCTTCCGGGGCCATGCGGAAAACCTGATTCGCCGACTGAAGGCGGACCATCCCGACGCGGAACTGGTGATCCAGTCTCTGCTGCCGGTTTCAACAGAGCAGGACGCCAAAGGCTCCTATGTCAATAACCAGCGAATCTTGGCCTATAATCAGGTTTGGCGGGAGCTGGCAGAGGAAAACGGCTGCGCCTATGTAGATGTGGCGGAGGCCCTCACCGGAGAGGACGGCTGCCTGCCGGAGGAGTTGAGCTTCGATGGCGTTCATCTGAACCGGGCGGGCTGCCGGCTTTGGCTGGACTATCTTCGGACGCACAGCGTAGCGGGGGAAGCACCGGGAGAATCTGCGTCCGCGCAGACGGAATCGGAAGAAGCCAGCCCTGCACCTGCGCCGACGGAATCGGAGCGGCCGTGAACGCGCGGAGCTGAGACCGTTGGATCAATAAAAAACAACTGCCTGTACCGGGTTTTGAGAACCGGTACAGGCAGTTGTTTTTTATGGGAGAATATGTAGAAAGACGGACGGCTCACGCCGTCCGTCTCTCCGTGTAAGATAGAGAAAAGAGAGGGAAAATGAGATTGGTTGGGATTGCTTCTATGGCTTTATCATACGGTGTGAAAACGGAAAAGTCAACAGGTGATGCCGATTCTTCATAAATTGTTCACAGAATAACAAAACGAATAAATCTGTTCATAAAATGTTCAAAAATACAGGTGAAATATTGGGTTGACGAATGTTTTAACGTATGATAATATTTAGCATACTAAAAATTAGGACACTAAATGTAAAGGAGCTGATACCGATATGAAACCAGCCTGCGGACCGGATTTTTTGGGGCCTTTGTTAGGCCACGCGACCCATCTGGCACGGGAACGGATGGATGCCCGGTTATCCCGGTATGACATGACTCCCTCCCAGACCCATACGCTGCTGTATCTCAGCAGTCACGGCTACACCGCCCCCCAGCGGGATGTGGTGGAACACCTGCGGGTGCGGCCCTCCACTGCCAACGGCATTTTGGACCGGATGGAGGAAAAGGGCCTGATCCGCCGCACGGCGGATGAAAATGACCAGCGGCAGAAGCAGGTCACGGCCACGGAGAAGGGCCGGGAACTGAACAGTCTGGTGCAGGCTGCCTTTCAGGAGGCGGAAGCGGTCATGGTCAAGGGGCTACGGCTGGAGGAGACTGAAGCGCTGCGGCTGCTTCTGTATCGCGTTATCGAGAATTTAGAGGAGGACCGAACCACATGCTGAAAAAACTCGGGCCATACGCAAGGCCCTATTCCAAATGGATCGCGGTGGGCGTTCTGTGCAGCGCTGCCGAGGCTATTTTTGAGCTGCTGATCCCGCTGGTGATGGCGGATATTGTGAATATCGGCATTGAAACGGCGAATCAGAACTACATTCTGCAAAAGGGCCTTCTCATGATGGGGATGGCCGTCATCTCCCTGTGCTTCGGCCTGGGGGCTGCGGCATCTTCCTCCGTTGCCGGACAGGGTTTCGGCGCGGAGCTGCGGCGGGCGGAGTATGAGCACATTCAGGATTTTGCCTTTTCCAACATCGAGAAGTTCTCTACCGCGTCCCTTGTGACCCGGCTGACCAATGACGTCAACAATATGCAGATGACGCTGATGATGGGGATGCGGCTGCTGGTGCGGGCCCCGGTGATGCTGGTGGCGGCGCTGGTGCTGTCCATCCGGCTGAGCCGTGACCTGAGCAACGTATTTCTGGTGGTGATCCCCCTGCTGCTGATCGTCATCGTCCTGATTCTCACCAAAGCGGGGCCGCTGTTCCGCTCCCTCCAGGAGCGGACGGACGCCCTGAATCTGGTGGTGCAGGAAAACCTCACCGGCATCCGGGTGGTAAAGTCCTTCGTCCGGGAGGACTACGAGGAGGAGAAGTTCGCCAAGCGCAACGGTGATCTGAAGGAAAGCTCCATGCGGGCCTTCGGCATGGTGGTCATCAATATGCCTGTGATGATGCTGGTGGTGTACAGCACTATCATCGCCGTCATGTGGTTCGGCGGCAAAATGGTCTACGCCGGGACGCTGCCGGTGGGCGACCTGACCGCCTTCTTCACCTATATCACCCAGATTTTGATGTCCTTGATGATGGTTTCCATGATGTTCATGATGATGACCCGGTCCATCGCCTGCGCCAAGCGGATCGTGGAGGTTTTGGATGAGCGGCCCGCCATCACCGACGACAGCGCCAAGGCGGACGCCGCCGTGAAGGACGGCAGCATCGACTTTGACCATGTGTTTTTCAAATACAGTGAAACCAGCCCGGAGTGGGTGCTGAAGGATGTGAACATCCACATTCCCAGCGGAGCCACAGTGGGCATTTTGGGCGGCACCGGCAGCGGAAAGACCAGCCTCATGAGCCTGATCCCCCGGCTGTACGAGGCGCAAGAAGGCACCGTCTCCGTAGGCGGACGGCCGGTGGCGGACTACACCATGGAGCATTTGCGGGAGTCCGTCAGCGTGGTGCTGCAAAAGAACACCCTGTTCTCCGGTACCATCCGGGAAAATCTGCTCTGGGGCGATCCCAACGCCACGGAGGACCAGCTTTGGGCCGCCTGCCGCGCTGCCTGTGCCGACGAATTTCTGGAGCGGATGCCTGACGGTCTGGACACTGATCTGGGACAGGGGGGCGTCAATGTCTCCGGCGGACAAAAGCAGCGGCTGTGCATTGCCCGTGCTATTTTGAAAAAACCGAAGGTGCTGATTTTGGACGATTCCACCAGCGCTGTGGATACTGCCACGGATGCGAAGATCCGTCAGGCGTTCCGGCGGGATCTGCCGGGAACCACCAAGCTCATCGTGGCCCAGCGGGTGACGTCCGTCATGGACGCCGACCTGATTCTGGTGATGGATGACGGCGCGGTGGCGGCCCAAGGCACCCACGAGGAACTGATGAAGACCTGCGAGATCTACCGCGAGGTCTACGAATCCC
>OGGJ01000863.1_pt1 | contig 28816 bp, 22 predicted proteins | sample 1571071 | NCBI WGS metagenome assembly OGGJ01 (sample SAMEA2581954, study PRJEB24529) | metagenome | biome: Human gut stool | place: China | collected 2011
TTCCCATTTTAATCTTTTAATTGTTAAAACGGTGTGAAGTATTTCTGTATTAAGACAAACCGTTCACAAAAATCACCGTTCTGTATTTACGCAATACGATATCCGGATGGCCTGGAAGCCGCGGGTGATTCAACCTGTACCGGAACCCGCGGCTGAACAAGAACTTCCGTACCAGCAATTCAGGCTTCGTGTTTTTGCCCTTTATTGCTGACATGCAACGGTGTCTTTGTTCTTTGCTTAATCTGTCCATATCACTACAGAAACTATATACTCTTATTACATTTGTTGTTCATATAATTTCATCATCCAATCATATGAAATCAATTCTCCCGGCCGCATTTTTGAGTAAATGTTCACTATTGAATCACCAAGAGAAATAAAAGTTGAAAGATTAAGTTTCAAGCACAACTGGTCCTTAACAATAGAGAAATATACCTTTTCTACTTTGTAATAACCATCTATTGCTCCGGCAAGCATTGGCAAGAAATACTCTATATCCATAATGTTGATGGAAGTAGGTATTTTCTCCATCATGTATGTTCTTGACTGATGATTTAAGAAACTATCATAATCAGTATCAGACTTTCTGACAAAGCCGGTAAGGATATTCTTGATTCCCGGTTTCTGTTGTTGATTTAAAGTACCGACATCTTCTATGTGATCCACATGGAATTCGTTTTCAAGATTAAAAGGATTGCTGACATGGAAATGTGTCTGTAGGCTGTCTATCAGCTCTTTGTTTTGAGCAATTTCTTTTTCAACAGTTTCTGATTTAATTCCTAGTGATCTCCATACATTGTAATCATCACCTTTCATCAAAGCAAGAACCAGATAATTACTATTTGCCTTCGGGCGATACAGCTTTCCATTCAGACGATGGAAATTATCTTGGATAAACCGATAACAGTCCATTCCCTCGCGTGGCTGAATGGTTCTGAATGTATACAACCGATTCAGAGTATCTTGAATTTTGCTTCTGAATTCTTTGCGCACATATTCTCTCCAAGCGGTCTGGGCGCTTTTGCAGTCACGACCATATAAGGATACGATATATAGGAAATTCACGTCATAATGGCATAGCAAGAGTGTATCTCGGTCAAACAGACGATTTTCAAATTGGCGGTTCAACTGTACTGAGCCATCTTGCGTTTTCAATTCCTTGTCATCAAAAGACAAGAATTTGCTTCCACCACTTCGGCGGTCGGGAATTCTTGCACTAATGAAGAAGTTCGGTATCGGATTATAGCCTTCTGTCAAGGCATCCCTTAACTGAGGTTGATCGCTGCTTTCATCACCATCAAGAAACAGATTCATGTTCCATTGAATCACATTTCTGGCATAAGTATATTGTTTATAAATGGACTTGTCACCAAGAAATGTCCTGCCGTTTTTGGAACGCTTATAATACTTGCTGTCACCTATATAATAGGTTAGCTCAGCAGGCAGATCAGATTGTTCAATAAGTCCTTGCCCTATAAACATGTGGTCCACCAATTTACCATCTTTCTGTTCGGTAAGCTCTTTTGGCAGTTCCTGTTTGTCGTTGCCTCCGACAAGAGTATCTATCATCACTTCAAATATATGGTCGAAGTCTTTGGCAAGCAAGAAGTCCTCAGCCTGTCTGTTCATGCATATTTTATACTCTCTGTCGAAGAAAGCGTAACACAGATCCCAGATTCTTAATGCCCTGTCTGAAAAATATTTATATTTGATCTGTTTCAAGCGTCTGCATCCCAGATTCTTCTTTATATATGTATTTTTCAGTCTGTCTATACTAATCAGCTGATAGTGAATGTTGATTTCGAAAGAGAAACCGTGTGTCTTACATATATAATTCAATATGGAAAAGTAAATCACCAACAATTCCTCGTCAAAGTTAACCATCTTTTTCCTGTTTACGGGTGAAATATAAACAGGCACTCCGTTTTGGATAAAGACTTGCGACGACGCAATGGTCTTGTTCCAATTAATCTTGTTATATCCAGAATGTATGTTCTTTGCGATGAATGTAAAATAATCCTGATTGCTTTTGTTGAAGTCCCTGAGCGCGATAATGACATCAAGTAGGGTATTATGCTTTTGTTTTCTTCCTCTGCTTTCTGCCTGATATTCTTTACTTTCAAGGATATTATCATTATGCGTCTGTTTGTATACGCTTATGGTTCTGTATACCCAAATAGAGAGTGTTGAAAGAAACTCTTTGTATTCTTTGCAACCCTCTTCAGTAAACTTTGATTTTACTTTTTCGGATTCAAAGTCAATGATTTCTTGAGGCGATGCTCCGAATATGGTATCATCACCACTTTCTTCGTTCTGCTCACCGGTCAATACCACCTTGGGCAAAAAGAAAATAACATCCTTAGCTGCTTTGCTATAACAATACCCGACATACCCAAAAGAATATTGGTCTTCTTTTGATGGAATAGACACAATATCTTTGAGTACATCTCTGACTGTCAAGTTCTCTTTGACAATGTCATTCAGGTTATATGGGTATCCTTCAATGAATAGTAGCATAATTATAATTCTTGGATATTAATTCCCCATTCTGGCTTTGATTTTATTTTTAAAAGAAAATCTTCAAAATTATTATAAACCTTATCAGAACCGACTTCTGTAGAAACGTATAGTGTTTCTCCATTTTTTAATTCAATAGGCTTGCATCTTTCTCTTCCTGTTTTATCTTTTGAACCATTCAAGCGTCTTTGTTTTTCTTCTTCGGTTTCAACTATGTGTGGAATTCTAAATCCAGTATTTAACCAAATATCTCGTATTTCATTTGCGGAAAGATTTGGATAATTCTGACAATATATTTCGACGGCACGCTTTACTAATGCACCTTTTCCCCAAGCTTTTCCTTTTTCATTTGTTTCTTCTCCATTTATAGAGTATTGAGTATTGTTTTTATTGTTGCCGTTCTCAGTATTATCCTCTCTATCTTCATCATCTTCTTCATTATCATCCGAATATTCCCGTACAAGTTCCACACCAAGATACTCTATCATATCAATCAATTTTTGTGAACCTTCAATACCATATAATTCTGAGAACGAAATATCTTCGGTCTCACTGACTTTGAATATATCTCCTTCTCCGTCTTTACAAACATCATTCCACAAATAGAAAAGAATCTTGTTTAAAAGCATTTTTTCAGTGATTCTTCCATCATTTGGATTGACAAAATAGTCACCGAGCATTTTATCCTCAGAATTGGTTGCTACAAATATTCTTTTGTTGACTTCCTTCTGGAAAGATACCCATGAATATGTTTTTTCTTGAATTTCAATTACCCAATCTGTGTTTTTATACTTGATCGGCTCATATTCCCAATCCCAACGTCTTTTAAATGCACTGTCAATAGGAAATAATGATTGGTCGGAAGTGTTCATTGTGGCGTAGATATAAAGATTGGATGGCAAACAAAGTTCACCTTCTTTTATACCAGAATTGTTCTTACCAAGTTTTTCATCTAAAAATGCTTTCAAATCCGCATCTGCTTTAATCGTGTATTCAGATTTCCCACTTACATCTCTATCAAGAAGCTGGAATAAATCTCCAAATATTTGCGCACAATTACCTCTATTGATTTCTTCAATTATGAGATATACATTATCATCTGTCTGATAAGCACGAATATAAGCATTTAAAAAGGTCTGAGAAACGAAGGAATAAATTATACGAGAATCATTTAAATAAGCTAAATGTTCCTCTCCAACGGCAATTCCTTTATCAAACTCAACTGTATAATTATCAGACATTCCGCAAGCTTGGAGTATATCTTTCTTGTCAGATTGTGTCATTCCCTTAAGTGAACGCCAGTATTTTGCACCAAATTTTTGTGGAGAGTATGTAATACCTCCATTTTTCATTTCTGCTAATTTACTTATGAGTTCCTCCTTTGTATAAATTTTATCCATTTGCTTCTCCATCGTCGGTTTATATGATCCTACAAATGTAGAATAATCACTATCCGGATGGAATGTGGTTCTAAAAATATTTTCTTTCGGAACACCGTTTAATTGTTCCTTTATTCTGTGAGATTTTCCAGTTCCCGGAGCGCCATAATAAATTATCTGATGAGGGATTGAGTCCGAGTCTTGTCTATTTGATAATCTAGTAGAACTATTATTCCTGTTTACTTCCAACATTTTAGCCATCTGCCAAAGTGTTGATGCGTATCCATATTCAAATTTATCTATATCTGAATGACCACATAATAAGTCGCGCGCTTCATTTGCTGGTATATCAGGATTTTCTGTATACAATTTATAAAACTCATCTAACAAATCTTTGGAAATCGTTCTGATTCCATAAGCGCCTTTACTACGCGATGCCACTTTATAGCATAATCTATCCTGATCAAGAATTTCTACTTGACCATTTTCTGATAGCTCTCCAGTCTTAAGATTTTTATCTGCCATAAATAACTGCTTTACAAGTATTTTATTGACGCATCAGCTATAGAGAAAAACTCAATTAACTGATGCGTCAATAAAATTATCTAATCAAAATAATCCTTTCAAATTTTACCGCTATAATCACGCATTCTTCCGCTCCAACTCATTCAGATGCTCCATCTTCTTGGTTTCCAGGAATTCATAGATGCCGCAGAGATGTTCTTTCACCTTACCGCCACCGAATTCATAAACCTTGGTGGCCAGTCCGTCCAGGAAGTCACGGTCGTGGCTCACGACAATCAGTGTACCGTCGTAGGCAATCAGGGCCTGTTTCAGAATATCCTTGGTTTTGAGGTCCAGATGGTTGGTCGGCTCGTCCAGAATGAGCAGGTTCACCGGTTCGAGCAACAGACGTAACAGTGCCAGACGGGTGCGCTCGCCTCCCGAAAGTACTTTCACTTTCTTAGTGCTCTCCTCGCCTCCGAACATAAAGGCACCCAGTAAGTCCTTGATCTTGTTGCGGATTTCGCCCTTGGCAATGTCGTCAATGGTCTGGAACACCGTAAGGTTCTCATCCAGCAGCGAAGCCTGATTTTGGGCAAAATAACCGATCTTCACATTATGACCCAGTGTCAGCGTACCGTCGAACGGGATTTCACCCATGATACACTTTACGAGCGTTGATTTACCCTCACCGTTACGGCCCACAAAGGCAATCTTATTCCCCCGCTCCACGGTCAGGTTCACGTTCTGGAATACGGTATGCTCGTCGTAACGCTTCCCTACTCCGTCCATGATGACCGGATAGTTTCCGCTTCGTGGCGAAGGCGGGAATTTCAGGCGCAGCGCCGAGGTATCTTCCTCGTCCACTTCTACCAGTTCCAGCTTTTCAAGCATCTTCACACGGCTCTGCACTTGCAACGTCTTGCTGTAGGTACCTTTGAAACGCTCGATGTAGTCCTTCGTTTCCTGAATCATCTTCTGTTGCTCCTCGTACTGTTTGAGCTGCTGCGCACGGCGCTCCTGGCGCAACTCCAGATACTTGCTGTAGTTCACCTTATAGTCATAGATGCGTCCCATGGTCACCTCGATGGTGCGCGTGGTGATATTGTCCACAAACTTACGGTCGTGACTGATCACAACTACCGCCTTGGCGCTTTCCATCAGGAACTGCTCCAGCCACTGGATACTCTCAATGTCCAGATGGTTGGTCGGCTCGTCGAGCAGCAACACGTCCGGATTCTGCAACAACAGTTTGGCCAGCTCGATACGCATGCGCCATCCGCCGCTGAACTCCGAAGTCTGCTTGTTGAAGTCCTCACGTTCGAATCCCAGTCCCAGCAAGGCTTTCTCCACATCCTCCTCAAAGTGAGTCAGATCGATGGCATAGAATTTTTCGCTCATCGAAGCCACCTGTTCAATCAGAGCCATGTAAGAGTCGCTCTCATAGTCCGTGCGCTCTGCCAGTTCCTTGTTCAGCGCTTCGATTTCGGCTTCCATCTCCTTCAGGTGGGCAAAGGCCTGCGATGCCTCTTCAAACACAGTGCGTCCGTCTTCGGTCATCAGGTGCTGCGGCAGATAAGCCACCACGCAATCCTTCGGTGTGGTTACTTTTCCGCGGGTGGGTTGACGCACTCCGGCCAGAATCTTGAGCATGGTGCTCTTGCCGGCTCCGTTCTTACCCATCAGCGCGATGCGGTCCTTTTCGTTAATCTGAAACGAGATGTCGCTGAATAATGTTGTTCCTCCAAATTCTACTGTTAATCCTTCTACTGAAACCATGTATTTTTAATCGTGAAATGTTTTTATTGATGCTCTTTCAAAAAGTCATTGGCGCGTCCGCTTCTCAGAATCAGCGTGCGCACGGTGTCGTTAAACTCGTGTTCGGCCATCAGCTGCTCCACGGTGAGGTGCATGCGGTAACGCCAGTAATGGCGCGGGTTGGCCGGAATATTGATGCGTTCGCTCTCCTCGTCGGGATTACGCAGACGGTCGTCCATCGACATCCAGTCCTGCCAGGAGATCAGGCAGAGCATGGACGGCGAGAACAGATGGCGGGCGATAATCTCCTCGCAGAGCCAGCCCGGAATATCGGCCGGCGGTTCTCCGTCCTTTTGCAGAATCTCGTGATAATACTGCCGGGTGGTGTCGGCATCCTCATGCCACCACAGACGCAGGGTTGGCATGTCGTGGGTAAAGATGGTGGCCACACTCTTGTACGGATTGTTCTCCAGATGGGCAAAACGTCCGTCCATCCCCTTGGGCATGGACTGGATTTCGAGCGTCAGAATCTGAAGCTCGTTCAGAACCCACTGCACGCACTCGGGCACCATACCCAAATCTTCGGCACAGGCCAGCATCGGAGTGGCCTCGATCATGCGCGGCAACTTCTGCATGGCCGTCTGATACCAGAACGAATTGTGGCGATGATAGTAAAACTCCTCATAGAGGGCGGCAAAGCTTTCCTTCTCGCGTTGGGTCAGCGTCTGGAAAATGCTGCTTTGCATGGCCGAGATGCGCGGATGATAATGCTCCGGCTGCCGCGGGTCTTCAATGAAGAGCACATTCGAAATCAGTTCGTAGAGCCCTTCCTTCATGCGGCGGCGCTCCTCGCTCTGTTTCTGGCGACCAAAGAACGCCTCCACCTGACGCTGTGTGGCAAACTCCGGTTTCATTTCGTACCAGTCATATCCCAGGGCATTGAGGAAGACACGTTTCACCAAGGCCGTTTTCTCACCGAAAAGCGGCTCCAGCACCCAGTCGGCAATGTAAGGCCGCGTAAAGGCATCCTTACGGAAGTCCAGACCGAAGTTCTGGATTTCTTCGATGGTAAGCGGCAGCGCCGGAGTGAAATATCCCAGTAGTCCGTGTACGGCATGCGTCGGAATTTCCCAGATGCGGAAGAATCCCAGCACATGGTCTATGCGGTAGGCATCGAAGAACTCCGACATCTTTTGCAGACGGCGGGTCCACCAGCGGCAACCGTCCTGAAGAATGGCCTCCCAGTTATAGGTGGGGAATCCCCAGTTCTGTCCGTTGGCCGAGAAGGCATCCGGCGGTGCTCCGGCCTGACCGTTGCGGTTGAAGAAATGCGGCTCCATCCACACATCCACAGCTGCCCGGCACACGCCGATCGGAATGTCGCCTTTGAGCAACACGCCCTTGCTGCGGGCATAGTCGTGCGCCTCCTTCATCTGGCTGTAAAGCAGGAACTGCGCATAATAGGTGAGCCGGATCTGCTCTGCGGCATCCGCATTGCCGTTTACAAGTTTATAAACTTCGTGGGCATCGTAGCAGGCATATTCTCCCCACTGCCGGTAGTCGGCGGTACCCTTCACTTCTCTCAGATAGACATAAGCCGCATACGGCAGCAGCCAGAAGGAGTTCTCGTCAAAATATTGGCGGAATGCTTCGGTGTCCAGCACCTGTGCGCCATTCTGTCGGAAACTCTCTTTCAGGAAATCCGTCTTGAGGCGATACACCGCCTCATAATCCAGTGCCGGCAGAGCATTGAGTTCGGCAGCCCGCTTGCGGAACTGTTCCATCTTATCCTTGTCGGCCAGTGCCGGCAAGCGGTTCATGTCCAGATATTGCAGATGCAGGGCATAAACCGAGATACAGTTGTACGGATAAGAATCAGCCCACGATCCGGTGGTGTTCGTATCATAAATAGGAAGCAGCTGCACGGCCTTCATGTCTACCGAGGCCGCCCAGTCGGTGAGCATCATCAGATCACCGAAATCGCCCACACCCCAGCTCTTCTCCGTGCGGATGGAAAACAGCGGAATCACTACTCCGGCAACCTTCTTGCGCGGATAGTCCATGCGGATGATACCGTCGTGATAGACCAGAGTCTGGTTGCGCTCCAGTCCCTTGTACTGGGTGACGCGGTTGTCGCCTTCCTCCCAGCGTTTCACCTGTCCGTTGTGGCGGTTTATGATGACATATTTATATTCAAAAGGAAAGAGCATGCCCTCTGCGCTGAGTGCTATGCCCCATTCGTTCTGTCCGCGCTTGGTGAGCGGCAGTGCCTTGTCGGTCTGCCAGGCACCAATGGCAGGGATGCTTCCGATGATGGCCGGCAACTCATCCTCCTCGAGTTGCGGCACATGGATGCGAAAGGCCACGGAGCGGTCGTAATAAGAATCGTGCACGGGTCCTTCGGCCGGTTCATGTTCCTGTTGCGGGCAAAAGGCAGCCGAATAAAGATGATCGCAAGGCGGAATGGCCTGCCAGCTGTCCGGCAAGAAATATTCGCGCGTCATGTCGGCACGCAGCCGGCGCCACGCATGTTTCCATTCCCGGCGTACGGTCTGTTCGCCGGCGCGCACCACATACAGGTATTCAAACCACAATGCCGCCGGATGGGTATATACAAAGTCGCCCTTCCACTGCGCACCGTCGGTGGTGTCGAGCGGAATGCTGCACTCATTCACCTTTCCTTGCGGCAAGTACATACGCAGAACAACCTCGATGCGCTCGCCCCAATGGGTGTGGTAGTCTATCGTAAAGTGAAGTTTCATGCTTTTCTGTTATTTGGGTTTCTAGAAATCGTTTCCGGAGGCAGAAGTGTTTTTTCCCTCGCGGCTGATTCTTTATCGCAAAGATAAAAAATCATTATGTATTTTCAAGAGTTTCAAAAATAAATATCGATATTTTTGCAGTAAAATTTGGCAGATAATGCAAAAACACTTACCTTTGTAGTATAAAAATTGCCGCATCGGTTAGATTGGGATACTCATCAAAAAATTTCTGAAAACCGAGAAAGCTTCATTCTCCAATGGCGGGCCACGCCTTCGGGTAGCATTATGCCGGTGGATTACAAAGGAGGTGGGCACTCAAATCTTATTATACTCGGAGTTTCATCACATCATCGGTGCGGTTCTTATAAAGGACGTCTTCGGACGTCCTTTTTTCGTATCCCCTGCCCTCCTGTCTTTTTGTCGGAAAATATGCGGTATTTCCGGCAAAAGGTAACCTTTTTATTCTTTCTGTCTCCGGACATAGTCGTCATCTAAATGCATATATTCTGCATAAATATTTAATCCGGCATGTATATTGCGGTAAATATTCCGTTTTTATGCAGGATTTCAATGCGATATTTACGGCAGATTGCCGTGTCCGTTGCAGAAAAACATCGGGATGGATTTGCAAAAGCGACGGGAAAGGATATTGCAAGAGCCCGATTCGGGATTCTTTCCCGTCTGAAAATCTTCATTTTTCTTACAGATACGATTTTGTATCTCATTAGGAATCTGAAGATTAGGCGTTATAAAAGGCTGAGATTCCATTTTTCAAGTCCGCTATGCGTTGCGAACGTAAAAAATGAAATCTCAGCGAGTGACTTAGAACAGGAACTTACATTTTGACATTTTGTATTTTAAGGAATGCAATCTGTTACACCAGAATGTTTACGAACCTGTAGTCGTACCGGAATGGCTGTTCTTTACTTCAAATTCCGTATTCAGATAGACTCTCAACTGCAATCCGATTTTATATTTTCCGGGTTGAAGGCGTCCTTTACTGAACTTTTTCCGATAATTGGAATCGGTAATACGCTTCACATCCCATGAAACCGGAATTGTAAAAATCATCGCTTCTCCTCCATTCAAGCGGGCAAATTTTCGCATGTATTCCGCTTCACCGCTCCACCCAGAACGGGCAAACGGGTGCAGCATGTATTCTTCGTCCGAACCCACACTGGGAAAAAAGAGCGGAACTACAGTCAGATTCGTGTGATTCTCAAACAGGATGCGGAGCGAATCCGCAGCTGACTCCAGAACACGAAACGTGAACGCTTCTTTGTGCTCCGTGCCGGAAACCGGACGGATTTTTTGCCCGTCCAGAATGCAATAGGTATCCAAATCGGTAGAGACATAAATGTTGGCCTGATAACGTTTTCCGGACTGAAGCGGATTCTGATATGCGGACAGACGGATTTCTTCCGGCAAACTTTTCCCTTCGGTCAGCAGGCGTCCTATTCCTGCAAAACTTATATTCGGTTTAAATGGAAAACGGACCCACTTTCCTTTCTCCCAGACCATGAGCCAGGGATCCTGAGGTTCTGTTGGCGGAGCTTTACGGTTCATGATGGTCAGGTTGATTATCTTCACCGTATCGGGATAGACTGCCTTTGATGTTCGAAGCAAGTAGGCATCCGGGTGAGTGATTGCGACATCTGCCTGACGGCAAAGTCTGACTCTTGACTCGTATTTTTCTATTTCCCGCCGGGAAAGCGGAAAATCTATGTCCTGTGCCTTCAACTGCGGTAAAACACAGAAAGAACAGAGCAACAAACAAAGTAATCCTTTCATAACCTTCATATATTTCAATAATACCCGGTAAATATATTAAAAATATTTCTTCTCCTGTCAATGATCTCTGAAAAAGCAACATATTTTCATTCAGGAATATTCAGAAAGGAATACGGAACATTCAATTAAAATTCCTATCTTTGCAACGAATTATATAAAATAGAGCAAAACAAGTTATGAGAAATAAAACAGGCGCTGCCTATGCGGCTACAAAGTATATGGAGTTTTATGTAAAGGAACCGTGTATCCTGATGGACTTCCTGATGAAAGAAATGTCGGGAATCAGCCGGAACAAGGTGAAAGCCATTCTGGCCGGACACGGAGTCAGCGTAAACCGTAAGATGACTACTTTATATAATTATGAACTCAAGCCGGGTATGGTGGTGCGTGTGAGCCGTCACAAGCGCAGCACGGAGCTGAACAGCAAATTCGTGAAGATCGTTTATGAAGACAAGGACCTGATCGTCATCGAAAAGAGCATCGGTATCCTGTCCATGGCTTCGGCCGCCAACCAGTTCTGTGTGAAGACCATTCTGGACGAGTATTTCAAGAAGCGTCATTTCAAGTGCACGGCCCATGTGGTGCACCGTCTGGACCGCGACACCTCGGGACTGATGATTTATGCCAAGAATCTCGAAACCCAACAGATTCTGGAAGAACACTGGCACTCGATCGTGAGCGACCGCCGATACATTGCCGTGCTCTGCGGCAAAATGGAACAGGAAGGCGGAACCGTGACTTCCTGGCTGAAGGACAACAAGGCCTTTATCACCTACTCCAGCCCTACAGACAACGGCGGCAAGTACGCCGTGACGCATTATCACCGTCTGAAGGCCAACGATGACTTTTCATTGGTGGAGCTGAAGCTGGAAACCGGACGCAAGAATCAGATTCGTGTGCACATGAGCGATTTGGGACATCCTGTGGCCGGTGATGTGAAATATGGCAACGGACGCAACCCGATCGGACGACTGGCCCTGCATGCCTACCGCCTGAACTTTACGCATCCGCGTACTGGCGAATTTATGGACTTTGAAACTCCATTCCCAACAGCATTCATGAACTTATTCTCAGAGAAAAAATAGGACTTTTAAAACTTTTAATTATGAAATTGAATTTTTTGCATGTTTTTTCATTCCTGGCACTTTCTGCCCTGATGAGCAGCTGCGGTATGCCGGGTGTGGGTACGACAAACACAGTAACTAACAACACAAGCAACACACAGACTTCAACTGCCGGCGGTATTCTGGGAGCTGTGCTGGGTTCTATCCTGGGCCAAAACAACCAGATTTCACAGGAACAGCTGGTGGGCACCTGGAAGTACAATGGAGCTTCGTGCAAGTTTGAATCAGAAAATCTGCTGAAGCAGGCCGGTGGCGAGTTTATCGCATCATCTGTAGAAAGCAAGATTGACGACACCTTCAGCAAAATCGGTATCCAGAAGGGATCATCAAGCATCACCTTTGCCGAGGACGGAACCTGCAACTATGCTATGGGCGACCGTGCCATTGCCGGAACTTATGAGTTTGACCAGACAACCGGTAAGCTGACTGTTACCGGAACCGTAGGACTGGTAAAGACAGAAGGTTATGTGGTGAAGAACAGCGACGGAAGCATCAGCGTTCTTTATGATGCAGACAAACTGCTGGATCTGGTGAACATGATCAGTGCCAAGACTTCAAACACCAGCATCAAGACAATCTCTTCTCTGTTGGGCTCATACGACGGAATCAAGGTCGGTATGAACCTGGCTAAATAAAAAAGAATTTTTTCAGCATTATTTCATCATTCTGCCGGCGGGCATCCTTGTGCCTGTCGGCAGAATGCGTGAACAGACTATTTGCTTTCTATGATCAAGAAATACATGCCCTGGATGTGGGCAATACTGTCTGTGGCCGGCATTGCTGTGGCGGGAGTGGCTTATGTGGACGAGCAGCAGGAGAAACTTGAGGAATACAACCGTTACCAGATAGCCCTGACTTCCTACTCCGAAGAGGAAATAAACCGCTTTACCAGCGATTTTCCCGACAGCAAGTATCAGGATATGCTGGACTTGCGGCGGACACAGATCCGGAACATACACAAGGAATGGGATTTCCTGAGAAAATTTGGAAATGTGCAAGACTACCGCGACTTTGCCAAGCGCTATCCGCAGTCACCGCTGAGCTATGAGTGCGACCGCATGATTGATTCGTTGGACTGGAACGAAGCACAGGAATTGCGTTCGCTCGATGCCTTCGTGGCTTATCTGAAACAGCATCCCAACGGCCGTTATGTCAAGGAAGCTACCGAAGAGAAAAAGAAAATAGAACGGACCGTGCTGACCGAGGGCGAACTGGCAGAGGTAAACCGTATCATGAACCGTCTGAAAGAAGCCATCGACCACGGACTCAGCAGCCACTACGACAGCCTGAAACAGAACGGTGTGGTGCTTTCGGACTCGGCTCTGATGAAATACCTGTTCGACAATTACCGTTCTATCACGAACATCACCCAGACAACAATACGCAAGAAGTATATCAACGAGGTGACACTCTACGAGGCCAGCGTGGGATTCACTTATGCCGAGCATCAGGCCGACAGCATACAGCCGGTAGACATCTCGCTGACCACCATCCTGAACAGTGATTTCAGAATAAAAAATATCGTACTGAGACGATAAATCCTGAAAAAACGCCTGATTTTAGTGTATGGCATACACTTTTTTCCAAAAAAGCAAGGAAATCCTTATGTTTCTATGAATTTAAGTTGTAACTTTGCAAAAGCAAACAAATTGATTTTCATAAAAACGGGTTCTATGCCTTCAAGCAATTCAACATTATATCAGGTGTCTGTGTGTTGCCTGTTCTTTGGCTACAAAGACAATGAACTCAAACTGCTGGTGCAAAACGGAAACGGAGGCAAGTTTTGCTTCCCCCAGAAACCTTTGCAGCCAGAAGCAACTCTTTATGGAACAGCTTGTGCTGTAGCCGACAGCCTCTTGCAGAAAAACGATTATTACATCAAGCAGATCGGTGCGAGCGATGTGTCGGACCCGCTTCACGAGGTACCGAAACTCACGATCATGTATTACGTGCTGACACAATGCGACAACCTGCAACCGGAAATCAGCGGGACGGATTCGTTTCATTGGGTCACCCTGTCGGAAACAAACCTGAGCGGCGAACAGAAAATGCAGGTGGAAACCGCACTGAAAAGAATACGGCGCAAAATCAGCATCCGCCCCATAGCATTCTATCTGCTGCCCAAACTCTTTACACTGAGCCAGCTTCAGCATCTGTATGAACTGATTCTGAACAGCCCGGTAGACAAGCGAAACTTCCGGAAACGCGTGTGCGAGATGTATTACATCCAGCAGACGGAACTCATAGATAAGACTTCCTCCAAACGGGGAGCACATCTTTATACCTTCAATCCGGAACTATACCGAAAATCAAGAATTATCTTCAAATTATAATATATAAGTATAACAATCACATCTAATATAATTTTATTTGAAATGAACGATATTAAGGTTATGAACCGCGCTGCCGACAATATCAGAATCCTGTCTGTAGCAATGGTCGAAAAAGCTAAGTCTGGTCATCCCGGTGGTGCTATGGGTGGCGCAGATTTCATCAATGTGCTCTATTCCGAATTTATGGAATATGATCCAGAAAATCCGACATGGGCTGGCCGAGACCGGTTCTATCTTGATCCGGGTCACATGTCGCCGATGCTTTACGCTGAACTGGCGCTTACCGGCAAGTTCACCATGGAGGAACTGAAACAATTACGCCAGTGGGGCTCACCTACTCCGGGACATCCTGAGGTGGACATCACCCGCGGAATTGAGAACTCTTCCGGTCCTCTGGGACAGGGACATGTCTATGCGATTGGTGCCGCTATCGCTGCCAAATTCCTGGCTGCTCGTACCGGTAACCCTGTTTTCGAAAAAGAAACTATTTATGCGTACATCTCCGACGGTGGCGTGCAGGAGGAAATCTCACAGGGCGGCGGACGCCTGGCCGGACACTTGGGTCTGGGCAACCTGGTGATGTTCTACGATGCCAACGACATCCAGCTTTCTACCGAGACTGCTGAGGTTATGTCTGAAGACACAGCCATGAAGTACCGTTCTTGGGGATGGCACGTAATCGAGATCAACGGTAACGACTGCAACGAAATCCGTGCAGCCCTGAAAGAGGCTAAATCGGAGACTGAGCGCCCTACCCTGATCATCGGTCGCTGCATCATGGGTAAGGGAGCACGTCAGGCAGACAACTCTTCTTACGAACGCAGCTGCAAGACTCACGGTGCTCCGCTCGGTGGTGATGCATACAAGAACACAATCCTGAACCTGGGCGGTGACCTGGAGAATCCGTTTGTGATTTTCGATGAGGTGAAAGAGCTTTACGCAAAGCGTGCCGAAGAACTGAAAATCATCATGGCCGGCCGTTATGCTGAAGAAAAGGCATGGGCTGCCGCAAATCCGGAAAAGGCTCAGATGCAGCAGGATTGGTTCGACGGAAAGATTCCGGCAATCGACTGGGACAGCATCCAGCAGAAGCCTAACGGACCGACTCGCGCTGGTTCGGCCGTAGTTTTGGGCGTTCTGGCTGAAACAGTCAAGAATATGACTTGCTCATCTGCCGACTTGTGTAACTCAGACAAGACTGACGGCTTCCTGAAGAAGACTCAGATCTTCATGAAGGGTGACTTCAGCGGTGCATTCCTGCAGGCTGGTGTTGCCGAGCTGACTATGGCTTGTGTATGCATGGGTATGATGCTGCACGGCGGTGTCATCTCTAGCTGCGGTACTTTCTTCGTATTCTCTGACTATATGAAACCGGCCATCCGTATGGCTGCCTTGATGGAATTGCCAATCAAGTTCATCTGGACTCACGATGCGTTCCGTGTGGGTGAAGACGGACCTACTCACGAACCGGTTGAGCAGGAAGCTCAGGTTCGTTTGCTGGAGAAGATGAAGAACCACTCTGGAAAGAATTCCATGCTGGTTCTCCGTCCGGCCGATGTGGAAGAAACTACAGTTTGCTGGCGTCTGGCAATGGAGAACACCGACTCTCCTACCGGTTTGATCCTGTCTCGTCAGGATGTGCCGATGTTGCCGGAAGGCAATGATTACAGCCAGGCTAAATACGGTGCTTACATCGTGAAGGGATCTGACGAGAATCCGGATGTCATTCTGGTGGCTTCAGGTTCAGAGGTGGCTACTTTGGTGGCTGGTGCCGAACTGTTGCGTAAGGACGGTCTGAAGGTACGTGTCGTAAGCTGTCCGTCAGAAGGACTGTTCCGCTCACAGAGCGCCGAATATCAGGAAAGCATTCTGCCGAACGGTGCCAAGATCTTCGGTCTGACTGCCGGTCTGCCTGTTACTTTGCAGGGACTCGTTGGCTACAACGGTAAGGTATTCGGTCTGGAAAGCTTCGGTTACTCCGCTCCTTACAAGGTGCTCGACGAGAAGCTGGGCTTCACCGCAGAAAATGTGTATAACCAAGTAAAAGCAATGTTCTAATGGAAATAAAGACTATTGGCCTGGCTTCTGATCATGCCGGCTTTGAACTGAAAGAATTTGTGAAGACTTACTTGCAGGAGAAAGGTATCGAGTTCCAGGATTTCGGTACTTACAGCGAGGCAAGTTGTGATTATCCAGACTTTGCCCACCCTTTGGCAGAGGCTGTTGAAGCAGGAACCTGCTATCCGGGTATCGCGATCTGTGGCAGCGGCGAAGGCATCAGCATGACTCTGAACAAGCATCAGGGTATCCGTGCCGGTTTGTGCTGGAAAGAGGAAATCGCAAAGCTCTGCCGCCAGCACAATAATGCCAACGTACTGGTGATGCCGGGAAGATTTGTCAGCCATGAGGAAGCACGCCAGATTATGGATGCTTTCCTGAATACGGAGTTTGAGGGCGGACGTCATCAGGCTCGTATCGACAAGATTCCGGTAAAAAAGTAAACAGGTCTTTTTCCTTTTAGGGATTTACAAGGAATATAAACCGGTGAATCATCCGGTGAGAGAAAGGAGTTCGGCTTCATGTCGGACTCCTTTCTGTTTCTGACAAGGATTCCTTGTGTCAATCTTTTGGAAAATTATCTTCACTGGCCGCTTTCTTGACTTCTTTTCTAAGTTTATCTGCTTGGAGTATGCTGCTTTTTTACTACCTTTATCGTAAACACTAAATTGGGATTTTATGAAAAAGAGTTTTTTCTATTCCGCAGCAGTGATGGCTTTGCTGATGATGGCAACCGCCTGTGAGCGTCAAGAGAATAAAGGAACGGAAACGGCAACTCAGTCCGATACCGTCAGCATCAATATGGTCTATGCGGATTCTGTAGATCACAATCACCTGAATTGTTCCATGACCGGAAGCCTTCTAGCTACAGACAACAAGCAGCTGAAGCGCATAACCAATGAATGGATCAATGAACGGCTGGGAGGCATCTACACCATAAAGGATGCACAGAATACGGATTCCATTCTGAACTTTTATCAGAAGAGTTGGGCGGATTCCTCCATTCAGACCATTAAGGAGTTTGCTTCCATGGGGGCTCCGATAGAGTGTGTCTGGGAGAATACGTTCTCTGTATTGGCGGATAACGGCAAGTTTGTGTCTCTTTCCATTAACTCTTACCGTTTTGAAGGCGGGGCACACGGCTCGTCTGTAATCAGCCAGCAGACTTTCAGAAAGGAAGACGGAAGGGAATTTGGCTGGAACAATATGTTTAGCGAGGAAAACAAATATGCGTTGAGAGACCTGCTTAAAAAGGGAGTCATGCAATATTTCGAGATTGACCGAGAAGAGGACTTGAAAAACTTCCTGCTGAATCCGGACGATGCTTTCCTGCTTCCGTTGCCGGAAACTCCTCCGGTGATGTTGAAAGATGGCATACGATTTGTATATCAACAGTATGAAATTGCTCCTTATGCCAGCGGAATGCCTAGCTTTACGCTGCCTTATAGTGAAGTGAAACCGTTGCTTACAACGTCGGCCAAGGAACTGTTAGACGAAAAATAATTTTTGAACAAAAAAACATTCAATGAAGAAACTGCATGCACATGAGGTTCTGAATATGATGGGTACAAAGACCTATACGGAGGAACTTCTGAAAAAAGAGATTTTAGAGAATTTTGGTGAGGATACCTTGTTTTATACTTGCTCGGCAGAAGACATGAATGCCGATGAGCTCATTGCCTTCTTAAAGCAGAAGGGCAAATTCAAACCTCAAGAAGAGGGATTTGCTTTTGATGAAACAAAGCGGTGTAATCATCATTGATTCATAAAAAAGGACGCATTCCTGAATCCTTTATAGGAAGTTTGGAATGCGTCCTTTTCTTATAATAGCCTTATTTTGTCTGGTGATTGATGCAGATTCCCTGCAAATACCAATCATAGAGTTTGCTGACTCCTTCATCAATTTCAATGGTGTGATGCCATCCTAACTGATGCAACTTGCTTACATCGGTAAGCTTGCGCAAGGTTCCGTCCGGTTTTGAGCTGTCCCAATGCAGTTGTCCCTGATAGCCCACTGTGCGAACAATCAGTTCTGCAACTTCGCGGATAGAGATTTCCTTTCCTGTTCCCACATTGATATGACAGTTGCGGATGTTCTTTTCCGACGGATCGTAAGTGTCCTTGAAATCGACATGAAGCAGCACGTGTACACTGGCATCGGCCATCTCTTCACTCCACAGGAACTCGCGCATCGGCTTGCCGGTACCCCACAGACGGACTTCTGTAGGCGTAATGCCATACTTCTCCAGAATCTGGAGAATCTCTTCCTGAGTTGCTTCGCCGGAAACTCCTTCAACCGGACGCAGGTTCAAATCTTTACGGACAGCATCCCAGTCCTGAGTATGCAGGCATTTGGCCAGATGAATCTTACGGATCATGGCCGGCAGCACGTGGCTGTTCTCCAAATGGAAATTGTCGTTCGGACCATACAGATTGGTCGGCATGACAGCGATATAGTTGGTTCCGTATTGAAGATTGAAGCTTTCGCACATCTTCAGACCGGCAATCTTGGCTATGGCATAAGGCTCGTTGGTATATTCCAACGGTGAAGTCAGGAGCACATCTTCAGTCATCGGCTGTGGAGCATTGCCGGGGTAGATACAGGTGCTGCCCAGGAAAAGCAGTTTCTTGACCTGATGACGGAAACTTTCTCCAATAACATTCTGCTGAATCTGAAGATTATTGTAAATGAAGTCGGCACGATACAGGCTGTTGGCCATGATACCACCCACATGTGCAGCTGCCAGAACTACATATTCAGGCTGCTCCTCGTCAAAAAACTGTTTGACGGCCACTGGGTCCATCAGGTCGAGTTCCTGATGCGTGCGTCCTACAAGATTGGTATAACCTCTTTGCTTCAGATTATTCCAGATAGCCGAACCTACCAGACCATGATGACCGGCTACGTAGATTTTTGCATTCAAGTCTATCATAATTTCCTGCTTCTTAATCCATCTTATCCTGCAAATGCAGTTTGCGGACATACTTCATGTCGGATTCTACCATAATGCGTACCAAGTCCTCGAAAGTGGTTTTTCTCGGATTCCAGCCCAATACGGTCTTGGCCTTTGTCGGATCTCCCAAGAGTTCCTCAACCTCACAAGGACGGAAATATTTCGGATCAACCTCTACAAGAACACGCCCGGTTGCTACGTCAATACCCTTCTCATGGACACCTTCTCCCTCCCAACGGAGTTCAATGCCACATGCCTTGAAGGCCAACTCGGTAAATTCACGTACGGAATGGTATTCACCGGTAGCAATTACGAAATCATCCGGTTCGTCCTGCTGAAGCATCAGCCACATGCACTCTACATAATCCTTGGCATATCCCCAGTCGCGCATGGCATTCAGATTTCCCAAATACAGTTTGTCCTGATACCCCTGCACAATGCGTGTTGCCGCCAGAGTAATCTTACGGGTCACAAAATTCTCGCCGCGACGCTCGCTTTCGTGATTGAACAGAATACCGTTGCAGCAATACATTCCGTAGCTTTCACGATAGTTCTTTACAATCCAGAAACCATATTGCTTGGCCACAGCATACGGTGAACGAGGATAGAAAGGTGTGGTTTCCTTTTGTGGCTTCTCCTGTACCTTACCAAAGAGCTCTGAGGTAGATGCCTGATAGATGCGGCATTTCTTTTCCATACCCAGAATACGTACTGCTTCGAGCAGACGCAAAACTCCAATCGCATCGGTTTCTGCGGTAAATTCCGGAACATCAAAGCTCACCTTTACATGGCTCTGTGCTGCCAGGTTATAGATTTCCGTTGGCTGGCACTGACGGATGATACGCACCAGAGAACTGGTATCGGTCACATCACCCCAATGCAGTTCAATCAGTCGCGCCTTTTTCATGTCGCGTACCCACTCGTCCAGATACAAATGCTCGATGCGCTCTGTGTTGAACGAAGAGGAGCGGCGCAAAACTCCGTGTACCTCATATCCTTTTGACAGCAGGAATTCGGCCAGATAAGAACCGTCCTGTCCGGTAATACCGGTTATTAAAGCTACTTTCTTTTCCATGATTATTTTATATTTTATTCACTGAATTGCTTGATTCTCTGTTCTTCAGAAAGTTTGCAAATCAGCAGTGTATCGTCTTTTTCTGCAACAATGTATCCGTCCAGTCCCTGTACAACCACTTTCTTTTCCTGAGTGGTGTGAATCATACAATTGTGGGTATCGTAAACCTTGATATTGTTGCCGATGCAGGCATTTCCATAAGCATCGTGAGCCACATGTTCCTGAAGAGATCCCCAGGTACCCAGATCACTCCAACCAAAGTTGGCCGGGAACACAAAGATTTCTTCCACCTTTTCCATAATGGCATAGTCCACAGAGATATTTTCGCACTGAGGGAATTTCTCGTCTATGACTTCCTGCTCCTTCGGAGTGCCATAATAAGGAAGCATGCTCTCGAAAATCTCTGAAATGGCAGGCTGGTAAACACGGAATGCATTGACAATAGTGCTTACATTCCAGATAAAGATTCCGGCATTCCAGAAGTAGTTGTTTTTCTGAATATATTTCTCGGCTGTCTTCAAATCCGGTTTCTCGCGGAAAGAATCCACACGGAACACTTCTTTATTACGGACAGAAGAAGCAGAAAGATCGGCCTGAATATAACCATATCCTGTTTCCGGACGGTTAGGCTTCATACCCAGGGTAATGATGGCATCCGACTCGCCGACAAATCCCAGACAAGACTGAATCACTCTCTGAAACTCAGTGGGGTTCATCACAATGTGATCGCTTGGAGATACCACAATATTGGCATGAGGGCATTTCGACTTGATGCGCCAGCTGACATACGCAATGCACGGAGCCGTATTACGGCGGCAAGGTTCCTTCAGAATATTCTCTTCCGGAATCTCGGGCAACTGCTCCCGTACAAGATCTACATAGCTGGCAGAGGTAACTACCCAAATGTTTTCTGCATTGCAGATTCCCTTGAAACGGTCAACGGTCAACTGCAGCAGTGTGCGACCACAACCCAATACGTCAATAAACTGTTTGGGTTTCTCCGGTGTACTCATCGGCCAGAAGCGACTACCGATTCCTCCGGCCATAATTACTAAATGATTATTCTGATCAGCCATATTTTCTCAATTTTACGTTGGTTATAATCCACAAATTTAATGTATTTATTTAAAATAAAAACCGTTTAGCCTATAAAAATATATTTATAGACAAAAGTTATTCGGAAAAAGTTTTTCAGACAGGAGGAAAACAGGTAAATCACCGTGTACTTGTGTCGTGCATGCCGGACAGAGGAATTCCTTTCATCCCTCACAGAAATAGCTCTATTTTTTGCAAAAACAGCTGTTTTTGATTACTTTTGTCCTATCGAAATGTATTTCTTATATAAATCTTTTTACCAATGTACAAATATCTTACGGCTTTTTTGACTGCCACGATGGCAGCTTCTGTTCCGGTCTGCGCAGAAAAGAACTCGCAGCCGAACATCATCATGTTTCTGGTAGATGATATGGGATGGCAGGACACTTCTGTGCCTTTTTACAATAATGAGAAGACAAACCTGAACAACCGTTTCCACACTCCCAACATGGAGCGTCTGGCACAGATGGGAGTACGCTTTACCGAAGCCTACGCCTGTGCCATCTCATCGCCCACCCGTTGCAGTCTGATGTCGGGAATGAACGCTTCGCGTCATCGGGTTACGAACTGGACTCTGGAACTGAATCAGAAAACAGATGAAACGAGCAATGTGATTGATCTTCCGGAATGGAACTTCAACGGAATCCAGCCGGACAGTTGTGCCGGCAAGATCAACAATTCTACCGCCATTACAGCACTTCCTCAGGTATTGAAGAACAACGGATACCGCACAATTCATTGTGGGAAGGCTCATTTCGGAGCCCGAACTACTCCGGGTGCCAATCCTCACAACATGGGCTTTGACGTAAACATTGCCGGCGACGCCAACGGTGCCCCGGGAAGTTATCTGGGAACCCGTAATTTCGGTGAAGGTTCCCGCTTTGCCGTACACGGTCTGGAAAAATATTACGGAAAGGACATTTTCCTGACAGAAGCAATTACTCTGGAAGCAATTGCAGAAATGCAGAAAACCATTGAAATGGATCGCCCGTTCTATTTATATATGTCTCACTACGCAGTACACAGTCCGTATGATGAGGACAAACGCTTCTCTGGAAATTACAGGGGCAAATACGATGAACAGCTTAAGGCTCCGATAAATGAAAACGAAGCCCGCTACGCAGCTCTTGTAGAAGGTATGGACAAGAGTCTGGGAGACATTCTGGATTTTCTGGAAAGCCAGCCGGAAGTTGCCCAAAACACCATTATTCTCTTTATGTCCGACAATGGAGGTCAGGGCCTGAACAATGTGCGTCAGGGCAAGGAAAACCGTGATCAGAATTATCCGGCCCGTGCCGGAAAGGGTTCTGCCTTTATGGGGGGCGTGCGCGAACCGATGATGGTATACTGGCCGGGAGTGACCAAAGGAAACACCATCAACAATCAGAGAGTGCTCATTGAAGATTTCTATCCGACCATTCTGGAAATGGCAGGCATCAAGAAATACAAGACTTATCAGACGATTGACGGTGTGAGCTTTGTCAAGGCACTCAAAGCCGGCAAATCCAAACGCGACCGTTCTTTGGTTTGGCATTTCCCGAACCTTTGGGGAGAAACTCAAAATAAGGAAGAGGGTTATGGCGCATACTCTGCCATCCTGAAGGGGGACTATCATTTGATTTATACCTGGGAGACTCAGACATGCCGATTATATAATGTGAAGGAAGATATCGGCGAACAGAATGATCTGGCAGCAGAGCATCCGGAAATCGTGAAGAAACTGTCAAAAGAACTTTCTGATTATCTGCGCGAACGCGACGCTCAAAGACCGTCGATGAAGAAAACCGGAGAGCTGATTCCTTATCCGGATGAACTTTAATTCTTTCTGATTATTCCCTGATTTGCATAAAAAGGTTTTATCGGACTCAGAGATGAGCTGATAAAACCTTTTTCCTGTTTTTCTCCGTATCCAACGCCTCCGGCTTGACAGCAATACCGGTTTTCTATCGCGATTATCCTTTTCAGATATTGGTCGGTTCAGTATTTTATACTATTTTTGTGTCATGGAAAACTAGCAAACAGAAAGATGAATAGCATAAATCATGTATTGAATCTGCGTTGTGATGCCATTCCGGAAGTGCGTATGGCCTTTATCGGCATGGGCAACCGTGGACTGGCAACATTGAAGCGTTACATGATACAGAATGGAGTCAAGATTACTGCAATCTGCGATCTGAATCCGGATAACATCAGCAAAGCACACGAAGTAATCAGTAATTCTGTACACAGCAACTGCAAAATGTTTACCGGAGATGAGGACTGGCGTAAGGTCTGTCGCATCCCGGATATAGATCTGATTTATATCTGCACCGATTGGAATACGCATGCTTCCATGGCCATAGAGGCTATGGAACAGGGAAAGCACGTGGCCGTGGAAGTGCCGCTGGCCATGACGGTGGAGGACTGCTGGAATATTGTGGAAACAGCAGAACAGACACAACGCCATTGCTTTATGCTGGAGAACTGTTGCTACGACCCTTTCGCCCTGATGACACTCCGCATGGCTCAAAGCGGCATGCTGGGAGACATTACTCATTGCGAGGGAGCTTATATTCATGATTTGCGTGAACGCTACCATGCGGATACCTCCAACGGAGGATATTTCAATGGATGGATGGCAGAATATTGTCAGGGCTTTCAGGGAAACCCCTACCCGACTCACGGTTTGGGCCCAATTGCCCAACTGCTGAATATCCATCGCGGGGACCGTCTGAAGTATCTGGTTTCCATGCCGGGCAAAACAGAAAAAGGAAGCCCGATGATTAACAATACGCTGATCCGTACGGAAAAGGGAGTTTCTATTTTGTTGCAGTACGATGTGTTCACACCACGCCCGTACAGCCGTTTACAGACCACATGTGGAACCAAAGGCTTTACACAGAAATATCCGGTGCCCTGTGTCTGTCTGGACGAAATGCCGGAAGAAAAGAATGCAGACTCTTTCTTGAAAAAATATCAGCATCCTCTGTCGGCAACATTGGGCGAAGAAGGTAAGGCTGCTGGAGCAACCAATGAAATGAACTATATTATGGACCGACGCCTGATCTATTGTTTGCGGAACGGATTGCCTCTGGATATGGATGTGTATGATGCAGCCGAATGGTCTTGCATCACGCAATTAAGTGCCCAGTCGGCAGCCTTGGGCGGACAACCGATAGAGATCCCGGATTTCACCCGCGGACGCTGGCAACTGATTCCCGGATTCCAGTTTCATAAATAATATTCTTTCTGTCTGACTTACCATTCATGAAATACGTACACGTAATGACCATTGCCGGATCCGACTGTAGTGGCGGTGCCGGTATTCAGGCCGACATCAAGACGATATCGGCTCTGGGGGGCTATGCATCTTCGGTAATTACAGCCGTAACCGTGCAGAATACCTGTGGCGTATCGGCCGTACATCCTGTCCCGGCCGATATTGTAGGCCAACAGATCAGTACTGTCAGAACCGATGCACAACCTGATGCCGTTAAAATAGGAATGGTAACCGATGCTGAGATTATTCAGGCCATCTGTCGGGAACTGGAACCGATAAAACAAACACCCATTGTTTTTGATCCGGTACTGGTGTCGAGTTCCGGATATCCTCTGGCCAGTCCCGAAGCATTGCTGCAAATCACGCAAAAACTGATTCCCTTGTGTTATTTGCTCACTCCCAACTTGCCCGAAACCCAAATATTGAGCGGTGTCTCCATCACCGATGAAAGTTCGTTACAGAAAGCTGCCGAAAAGCTGCTCCGGATGGGTTGTCAGAATGTATTGATCAAAGGAGGTCATCGCACTGACGGTGAAATGAAAGATATCCTTTTTTCTGAGAACACCTCTTTGTCTTCCATCAGTTTCTCCGAGAAACAGATCATAACAGCCAATACACACGGCACAGGATGCACTCTTTCTTCTGCTATTGCCACTTATATTGCACAGGGCTTTCCTTTGTCTGAGGCAATTCAACACGGCAAGGCTTTCTTGACAGAAGCATTAAAAGCGGGGGCTGACATCCAGTTTGGCCACGGGCATGGACCGCTGAACCACTTCTTTAATCCCCACAAGGCCATTATAAAATAGCCTTGCTCTTTTCCCGGTTCCAATACCTTCTTTTTGAGTATTGGAACATATCACTTCTGTATGCTTTCTTTTTAATAATACATCTTCAGCCAGATGCTATTCAAACCATAAAACTCCAATAACCTGACTACATTTTTCTAAATCTCACTTTTTATTAGTAACTTTGCCCGCAGGAATATTAATCAAAAACATATCACACAATGAAAGCATTTGTTTTTCCCGGACAGGGAGCCCAATTTGTGGGAATGGGCAAAGACTTGTATGAGAACAACCCACTGGCCAAAGAACTTTTTGAAAAAGCAAACGAGATATTAGGCTTCCGCATCACTGACATCATGTTCAGCGGAACCGACGAAGAACTGAAACAGACAAAAGTAACGCAGCCTGCTGTATTTTTGCATTCAGTAATCTCTGCTCTTTGCATGGGCGAGGCTTTCGCACCGGATATGGTTGCCGGACATTCATTAGGTGAGCTTTCTGCTCTGGTTGCAGCTGGAGCGTTGAGCTTTGAAGATGGTTTGAAGTTGGTTTATGCCCGTGCTCAGGCCATGCAGAAAGCTTGTGAGATGGCTCCTTCAACCATGGCTGCCATTGTTGGTTTGGACGATGCTACTATCGAACAGGTATGCAGTGAAGTAAGTTCTGAAGGAAACATTGTAGTTCCTGCTAACTATAATTGCCCGGGACAGCTGGTAATCAGTGGAAACATTGACGCAGTTAATGCAGCATGTGCCAAGCTGAAGGAAGCTGGTGCCAAACGTGCTTTGGTTCTGGCCGTAGGCGGTGCGTTCCACTCTCCTCTGATGCAGCCGGCCAAAGAAGAACTGCAGGCTGCCATCGAGGCAACAACTTTCAGCAAACCTAAATGCGCCGTTTATCAGAATGTAGATGCTCAGGCACACGTAGAACCGGAAGAAATCAAGGCTAACCTGATTGCCCAGCTTACTGCTTCTGTAAAATGGACTCAGGAGGTACAGAATATGATTGCAGCTGGTGCCAATGACTTCACCGAGTGTGGTCCGGGCAAGGCTTTGCAAGGAATGATCGGCAAAATTGCGAAAGGTCAGGACGTTTCTGTTCACGGAATCTTATAATCAAAATCAATACGGGCATCTTTCGTAATTAAAGCGGAAGATGCCTTTTTCGTTTATTCTAAATAAAATACTATGAGCCAGAAGATAATTATATATCAGGTCTTTACCCGACTTTTTGGAAACAAGACAACAACACTCCAGAATAATGGAAGCATAAAAGAGAACGGATGTGGCAAGATGGCCGATTTTACGGCAAAAGCACTGGATGAAATCAAACATCTGGGAGCAACACACATTTGGTACACAGGAATTATCGAACATGCCACGCAAACCGATTACAGCGCTTACGGCATTCAGAAGGATCATCCGGCAGTAGTCAAAGGTAAGGCCGGTTCACCTTATGCTATCAAGGATTACTACGATGTAGATCCTGATCTGGCCGTGAAAGTGGAACACCGTATGAAGGAATTCGAAAATCTCGTCAACCGTACCCACAAGGCTGGTTTGAAAATGATTATCGATTTTGTACCCAATCATGTGGCACGACAGTATCATTCCGATCAGAAGCCCGAAGGAGTTGAAGACTTGGGAGCACGTGACAATAAGGGCAAGGGCTTCGATCCGCAAAACAATTTCTATTATATCCCTGGTGAACCGTTACATCTGGATAATCTCAATGTATCTCCGAAAGACTATCAGGAAAGTCCGGCCAAAGCTACTGGAAATGATGTTTTCTCTGCATGGCCGGGACAGAACGACTGGTATGAAACCATCAAGCTGAACTATGGTGTAGATTACTGCAACGGGCACACCTGCTGCTTCGATCCAATTCCGGACACCTGGAAAAAGATGCTGGATATTCTTTGCTTCTGGGCAACCAAAGGCATTGATGGTTTCCGTTGTGACATGGCCGAAATGGTTCCGGTAGAGTTCTGGGGATGGGCTATTCCTCAGGTTAAGGCACTGCATCCTTCCATTATTTTCATTGCAGAAGTCTACAACCCGGCTGAATACCGTAACTATATCTTCAAAGGACATTTTGATTATTTATATGATAAGGTAGGCCTGTATGATACGTTACGTGCCGTAAGTAGCGGATTCACCTCAGCCGGCAACATCACTTCCTGCTGGCAACAGGTTGACGATATTCAGAATCACATGCTGAATTTCCTCGAAAATCACGACGAGCAGCGCATTGCTTCTGATTTCTTTGCCGGTGATGCACGAAAAGGAAAAGCTCCGTTATTGGTTTCTGCCTGCATGCGCAACAATCCGATGATGATTTATTTCGGTCAGAAATTCGGCGAGAAAGGAATGGATCAGGAAGGATTCAGCGGACGTGACGGACGTACTACGATCTTCGATTACTGGAGTGTGGATACGATTAGACGCTGGAGAAAGGGAAGCATGTCCCTGAAATATATGTCTGCCGATGAAAAGGAACTGTACACATTCTATCAGAATGTACTGACGCTCTGCAATAAGGAAAAGGCCTTGTGTGAAGGCGATTTCTATGATTTGATGTATGTTCAGGCTCCGCATCATTTCGATGTATACAACTGCTATACATTCCTTCGTAGATATAAAAACAACCTTTTGCTTGTAGTTGCCAACTTCAGTGGTTCTGCACAGGAACTTAAAGTCAACATTCCTGCCCATGTCTTTGAATTCTACAAATTGACACCGGTAAAGAAATGTGCAACAAAAGAACTGATTTCTGGAGAAAAGTCCGAAGTAGACCTCCTGCCAGATTCATTCGTTCCTGTTCTGGTTCCGGCTTATGGAGGCTGTATTTTGAAATTCGTTCTATAACAATCGGAAAACGATTAATATTTCAAGCTGTATTCAATCGCTTCAAAGAGTGGCTATTTCTTTCAAGCTGGTTGAATACAGCTTTTTTATACACGCAAACGCTACAAGCTGTATTTTCATTTGTCTCTGAGTGAAACATCTACAAACATCATAACTTTCTTCTTACGATTCACTAATACACTACCATAGTCTTATATCTATTGCAAAACTAGACTAAAAGTTCAATTTTCTAAAGAAATAAAGTTATCCTTCCACTGCCGGTAAGTAATCAATACCTCCTTTTACTGCTTCTCGAATGTATCTCCATTGGTATGATCATAGGAGTCAAGCGAACGTGAGATCGTAGCACAGAGTGTCTGCATTTCTTTCTACCTTTACTACTGTAAAACGAAATAATATCTTGGAGGGTAACATGAAGCTTACCATATTAAATATCGGGTGAGCCATAAGAATATAGAACCTAAGAATTGGAATAATAGAAAGAAAGAGGTAAATACAAAAAAGAATCCCTCCGGAGATTGCTCTCTGAAGGGATTCATCTGTCTAAAAGTG
>OGGJ01000883.1_pt1 | contig 28460 bp, 17 predicted proteins | sample 1571071 | NCBI WGS metagenome assembly OGGJ01 (sample SAMEA2581954, study PRJEB24529) | metagenome | biome: Human gut stool | place: China | collected 2011
CCGAAAATTACACCTTTTTTACCCTTCATAAGATCCATATTAAATTCTCCCTAATTTCTTATAAAACTACCCCTTAATTTTATCAAAAATAAACTGCGAAAGCAAATTATACATTTATTTTACTTAATGTAAACAATTGTAAACAAAACGAGAACTACTGAAATTGGGCGATTTTAAAAGTTTTTATATATATAAGAGAGTTATATATTGGAGAGCTTAAAGTGAGCATTAACGGCGTAAATCAAAATACAGACATTCAAAAGCTACTCAAGTTGATGAAAAGCAACAAGGGTGCTAATGTTGGTATGTCTAAAAAAGTTGATGCTCGTATGACAAAAGAAGGTTCAATTTTTGCAAGAACTGTAAGCTCAACTTCTAACAATAAATCTAATGTTGCTTCAACAAATAACAATGTTCAAGCAAGAACTATTGGTAATGTTCAATCTGCCAATGTAACAAAATCTATTTCTAATGTTTCTGCTACTTCTTCAACTTCTGCTTCTACAAAAGCTCAAGGTTCAACTTCTTCTGATCGTAGCGAAAATTTAGATTTATCTAATTATGATTTTGATAACTTAACTTCTGTTTCTGAAACTGAATTGAAACAATTAAAATCAGAATTAACAGATTTAAAAAATTCTAATATTCCTAGATTTTTCCAAAATGATGTTGAAAAGAAATTATCTAAAGTAAAATCTGAGATTACAAAGAGAAATGCTGGCGAAACTAAAAAAGATGAAGTAGCTCAAGAATCAACTAAAAAAGATGGAGAATCTTCAAAAGCTGATGCTCAAACATCTGCTTCTCAATCTAGTTCTGCTGCTTCACGAGCAGAACAAGGCACTTCTAAAATGAATCAATCTGCTTCAAAAATGAAATCTTTAGATTCAAAGATGAAGAGCGATGAAAAGAAATTAAATAAAAATATGAAAACTGCTCAAAGAGAGATTTCAAAAAATGAAAAGCAAATGGAAAAAGAATCTGCAAAAATAGAGAAAAAAGCAGCTGAAATGGAAAATATAAATTCTCAAATTGAGCAATTATCAGCTGTAGCTTCTTCTGATTCTGCATCTCAAGCTGAAAAATCTGAAGCTCAACAAAAAATTCAATCTTTCACTGGAAATATCGGAACATTACAAAAAGATATTAAAACAGGTACTAAGTCTTTAAATAAAATTAAAACCAAATCAAACAAACAAATTAGAACTTTAACCAGAACTTCAAAAAGATTTAAAACAACTCAAGCTCAAAATAAACAAACCATTCAAGCTAATCAACAAGAATCAAATAAAGTATTAAATGTTGCAAACAAAGTTGATCAAATTGGTTCTTACACTGTTACTGCTGGTCAAATTACACAATATGCTGGTAGAGCAATGCAAGCGTGGGCTCCAACAGCTGCTGCGGGTAGAGTCGTTGAAACTGTTGGTACTGTTACTGAAACCGTTGGTAATTATACTAAATGTGCTGCTAATGTTACAAAAGCAACAGTTCAATTTGCCCAAGGTAATATTGGTCAAGCATTTATGTCAGTTGGTTCTGCAATTTTGTCAGGAGCTTCAGCTGTTAAAGGAACTCAACAATTAAATAAATCTATGGGTGCAGCTTCAAAAACTGCTACAAAAACAGCAGACCAAGCTGCAAATGGAGCTAACAAAGCTGCCGAAGGAGCTAAGGAAGCTGCAAATGGAGCAAAAGATGCAGCAACAGAAGGTGCTAAAGATGTCGCTAAAGATACAGCAAAAGATGTTGCAAAAGACACTACCAAGGACGTAGCTAAGGATACAGCAAAAGATGTTGCCAAGGATACAGCAAAGGATGTTGCAAAAGACACTACAAAAGATGTTGCAAAAACAGGTTCAAAAGCTCTTAGAAAATTTACTTTTGACGATGCAAGACAATTAGGTACCGCTCTTATGAATGCTGGTCAAATGATTGAACAATCAAAACAAAAACAAGGTGCTCAACCAGTTAACAGACGTCAAATGAGAGCTCAAAAATTACAAAGAAGAAGAGTTGTTTAGTCAACTCTTTTTTTTAGTGTTTACTTGGTAGTTCAAATTGCTAGATGTATATAAAATAGTTGTGATGTGCTTAGATTTTTCTGAGAGATTGCAAGATTATATTATTAGTTTCTATAAATCTCTCCCTAACCCTCTTCACTTAGAGAGGATATGATAGCTGCATTATACACTAAAAGAGGGAGGAATATACAAAATCCCATTCATACTTAGCTAGACAGTTTAGTCACAAGATGCCCATTGTCAGCATCAAGTCTTATACTAAGGTATAATAGGTTATTTTCGGTTTGTTTATCGCTATTTATGAACTGTGCTCCTGCAATATTGCCTTGTGTAAAAACAACTTGAGCTACTGTATCTATTGCAATGTCCTCGTAAACAAGCTTTATTGGGATAATTTGACCAATTGATGTTGGAGTCTTAGTTTTTATTGCAACTCCACCTCTAGAAATGTTAATAAGGCTCTGGATGTCTGTGCCCGTTTTATCTATCACAACAGGCTTTTTCAAGTCTTTTATGTCGTATCTAATGTAATTCCTTTTCTCATTTTCTTGTTGCCCGATGATTACATCAATAGAGTGGCATTGATGCTCGCCAACAGGAGCTAGTTCTGTTGCGAATACAAAACTATTCCCTAATATAAGTATGCCTAACAACACTCTAAATAAACGTTTTAATTTGCTATTTATCAATGCTTTCCTACCCATTATAGATTGACAACTCGACATGATGATATTATATAGATATTCTCTATTCTATTTTAAAGCCCTCATAAAATATTTTTAATAGTAACTTTCTTTATTTTTAATTTATTGTTACAAACAAAATAAAAGACCCCAGATTTTCATCTGAGGCCTTTTGATTATTTAAACTATCTATTATCTTAAGTTATTGAATGAAAGATTCATTGAGTCTTCAAGTAATATATTTAAGTATAGAAGTTTGTTTGCTGTTGCTTGGTCTAAATCTACAAACATTGCACCTGCTCTGCTTGTTGTTGCTGTAACGATTTTAACGTTTGTTTTGATATCTAGATCTCCATATGTTAAGTGTACTGGAACAACATCTCCAACTTTTAAATCGTTGTGGTGAGAAACTGCGATACCGCCTCTTGATACGTCTAGCAATCCGTCAATTTTGCTTGATTTTTCTAATGCTACTGGGTTTTTAGTATCTGCTACATTGAATCTCATATATTGTCTTTTATCGATGTTATCAATGTTGTCTTCACCTTTTCTTTGTGTGTATGTGATACTTCCGTCACCATCTGGAATATTTGGAGTTGGGTCTGGTTCTGGATCTGGTGTAGGAGGTACAGGTGGTTCTGGAGGATCTGGAGGGGTTGGATTATCATCTGGAATTTCTAATGGAGTTGCATCAACTATTCCATCATCTGGGTCAACATTAGAATCTTCGCCTTTGAATGTTCCATCTCCATCACCTGCTGGGTAATAGTAGTTTCTTTCAGTTTCGCCTCTGCCAGTATCTGTTACGTCATCTGGTCTTACTGCGTGTCCTGTTGGAATTCCTTCCACTCCATCAGGTGTTCCTTGAACTTTGTTTGTTGTAGGATCTTTTACTTTAGTAAAGCCATCTTTATTGAATGTCGCATGAATTCCATTTGCGTAGATTTCATCAGCTGTAATATCTAATTTGCCTTTGTCTAATACTGCGTTGTCAATTTTTACTGTTGAATTAGCCCAAGCTTCATATCCGCCATCAAGTGTTTTTTCAGTTTTTCGGATATTATGGTTAATATCAAGAGCTTTAACAACTACATTGTTAGGAAGTGCTTCGTTTTCGTATTCTCCTGTGTAACCTCCGTTTGGTAGGTTAGGGTTATCTCTTAGACCGTAATCTCTTGGTCCGAAATAGTCTTCTGGCGTTACTGCGCTGTCTTTAATGTGACCTAAGTTTTTGATGTGCATTTTTTGACCACGAGTAACAATTTTCATATCGCCTTCAGCAGTGATGTTGTCAATTGTTGTGTCACCTGCAAATTCAACATCCAAATCGCCTTCTCTAGCAATCATTGTTGATACTGTGTTCAATTTTGTTTCATTATCTCTGCCGTAAGCATCGAAACTATTTTCTCTTAAGTAGATGTTTTCGTTAGCCAAAGCATCCATTTTGTTATTTGCGGCATCTGTTTGAACAAATGTTACTTTGTTGTCTTTTGTACCAATACTTCCATTAGAAATTAAGGAAATTCCAGTACCTTCAACGTTAACATTGCCTTTAGTTTTGTTTGCATCTAGCATATTGTATCTAGTTCCGCTTGCAGCACCTCCGTTAGCGTGGCTAGAATCATCAACTGTTAAGATAACTCTGCCATCTGCTTTGATAGAATCAATATTCATATCAGAATCAATAGCTGCATAGTTAATAACTAAATTATTTGCTGTTGTTGAATTTTTAGTTGTTTTTGCTGTTACGTTGCCACCAATGTTAGCATTGATAGATTTAGAAAAATCTCTTGAACCTTGATTTTTTGGTCCAATTCCTGTGCTACCAGAGATGGCTCCATCTTGTTGAACTTCTGTACCGATTGTTCCATCAGTAACATACATATTAAGATTTTTATTAGCTTTTAATAATGTTTTAACTTTTGTAGCACTTCCTTCATTTAGAATGCTTCCGTTATTTACGTTAATATTGATGTTGTCGCCAGCTGTAATGTAATTATCATTTTCAGTATTATCACCGATTACAACATTACCATTTTCGCTTGTAATATTAACATCTTTTTGTCCATTTACTAAACCTTTAACGTTAACTCCGCCTTTAGAGTTGTTGTTGATGTAGATATTATTGTCACCATTAACTCTGCCAGTAGATGCAAGGTTAATACCCTTAGCACCTGTATTTGTCATTGTTAAATCTCCGTTAGAGTAAACAGTTCCAGCTACATTCAAACCGTCAGCTCCAGCATTTGTAAGGTTAGTTGTTGTTCCGTTATTACGAACTGTTCCGTTTACATTGAAAGCTCCATTATTATTTGTCATTTTCAATGTGCCTTTGTTATTAGTAACTGTTCCATTTACAACGAGGTTTGTTCCATCATTTGTAAAGACAGCATCGCCTGTATTTGTAAATGAACCTTTAACGTTTAAAGCTCCAGCTTTGTTAAGAACATTAGCGTTACCGATATTAGTAACAGTTCCGTTAATGTTCATGCCTGCGGTACCAGCTTCAGAGTTTGTCATATTCAAACCACCGTTACCAGAAATTTTACCAGTTTCAGTAACGTTGAAGCCGTTAGCTCCGTTATTAGTCATATCAAGAAGTCCGTTTTCATTTGATACCGTTCCTGATACATTTAGTTCTGTTCCGTTATTTACAAATGTTGCATCTCCATTGTTTGTAAATGTTCCGCCAACTGTTAAACGTCCACTGTGGTTTGTTACAGTAGCTTTTCCTGTGTTGTTAGCTGAACCAGTGATGTTCAAACCGCCAACACCGTAGTTAGTCATTTCCAAGCCTTGTGAAGATTTGATTGCTCCGCCTTGTTTAACGTTTAAACCAGCAGCACCTTTGTTAGTATAAGTTGCTTTACCGCCAGTTGTAACATTTCCTGTAACGTTTAAACCATCTTGGCCGTATTCCGTATTTAAGAATTCAGCATTGCCTGTTGTGTTGAATGTTCCACCGATATTCAATGCTCCAGTATTATCAAGTTTCTCATTATTTTTACCGTAGCCCATGATATCGTTTTCAGAAGAATAACCATTTTGAACAAAAGAATCACCTTCGTGGTTAACTGTTCCAGAAATATTAAGACCTTTACCGCCACGGTTTTCAATTCTTAGATTTCCTTTTGTATCAATTTTGCCAGTAATGTTAATTCCTGAGTTTTTAGCGATATTTTCATTTTTTGTAGCATCGCTATATTGAGCAAGTGGTTGGTTATAGATATGTGTTGTTCCATTGTTTTTAATGTTTCCAGAAATATCTAAATCTCCACCATTGTTATTAAATTCAACTAAGCCTTTAGTATTCACAATGTTGCCAGAAACGTTAATTCCTGAAGTAATAGCATCTCCATCTGGAGTAGAACCGTTATGGCTATTAATCAATATTCCACTATAATTAGTGCTGTTAGCATCTTGGTATTCTCCACCAGTTGCGTAGTTTATAATGTTTCCAGCTACATTTACACCTTTATTTGATGTGATTCTGATTTGACCTGTTGCATCACTAGTAAAGTTGTTTCCATTTGCCAAATTATCTGTGTTTACAAGGTTGTTAAATAATGCTGTTGCTTGTTGTTCACTTGTTTGGATAGTCATTTGATTTAAGTTAACACCACCTACAATACCTGCATTTTTAGCGATGTCTATTTGCCCGCCAACTAAATCAACATTCCCAGCTGTAATAACTTTACCATTGATTGTAATTGGAGCTCCTCCATTTGAAGCATTCTCTGTTGCTTCCGCTAGAGTTGCTGCTGATGGGCTGTTTTTTAAGTTAGTGTAGTCAATACTGTTTGGAGTATATACACCTAATGAACCAACGTTTAGAACGCCAGAGGCTCCAACAACCATTCCGTTTGGAGATATAAATACAGCCTTACCGTTATAGAATCCATTACCTCTAACAGAGTTAACAATACCATTGATAACGACTTGGTTATCTACCATGTTTACAAATGTGTTAATATCTGCAAAATTTAAGTTTGCAACATCACCTTGTCCTAGGTTGAAGTCTTGATAATGTCTAAAGCCCGTCCCATTGTTTTTGGTAGTTGGATCAATATTAAAAGATCCACTTCCCCCATTAGTAACTCCTGAGATTGTGCTAGCAGCAAAAACACTTAGTCCCATTGTCTGCTGAACCATAAACAAGCCTGTTAGTAGTACGGCAATTGTTCTTTTTTGATTCTTTCCACTTTGTCTCATGTTCTATCCTTTCATTTATTCAAAATGCTTATTTTCTTGGTTTTGCATGCATGTTTCAGGCATGGATACTATATATATTTATAAACGGTTTTTTATGTGCCAATCTTCAGCATTTTGAAATAAATCTTTATAAAATTTTACAAATCTTTACTAAATGAAAAGGCTAAAGTCTAAGCTTTTGCCTTTTCATCTAATTATTTGTTACGGATTTAGAGAGATGTGATTTACATCGTCTAAAATCATATTTAAGTATAACAATTGGTTTGCAGTTGATTGGTCTAAGTTAACAAACATTGCACCTGCTCTGTGATCGGTTGAAGAGATAACTTTTACATCTGCTTTGATATCTAAGCCTCCGTATGAAATGTGTACAGGAACAACATCTCCAACTTTTAAATCATTATTGTGGACTACTGCAATACCGCCTCTAGATACATCAAGTAATCCTTCAATTCCGTGTCCTGGTTCTAATCCAACTGGATTTTTGTTATCAGAAACACTGTATCTCATATATTGACGTTTATCGATAGAATCAACATTATCATCTAAGATTTTTCTTTGAATAAATGCTTGTCTTCCATCTGCCTCAGAATTGATATTTGGTTCATCATCAGTATCAGTATCTGTGTCTGTATCTGTGTCTGTGTCTGTGTCTGTGTCTGTATCAGTATCTGTGTCTGTATCAGTATCAGTGTCAGTATCTGTATCTGTGTCTGTGTCTGTGTCTGTATCAGTATCAGTGTCAGTATCAGTATCTGTATCTGTATCTGTATCAGTATCTGTGTCTGTGTCTGTATCAGTATCAGTGTCAGTATCAGTATCTGTATCAGTATCAGTATCTGTGTCTGTATCAGTATCTGTATCAGTATCAGTATCTGTATCTGTATCTGTATCTGTATCTGTATCTGTATCTGTGTCAGTGTCTGTATCAGTATCTGGGTCTGTATCTGTATCTGGAACTAGTGGAGTATCATCTTCATCATAGTAGTTTCTTTCAGTTTCAGTTCTTCCAATTCCTTCAACATCATCTGGTCTAACTGAGTGTCCCATTGGATCTCCGTCAACACCAATCATTTTGTTTGTTGAGTCATCTGGTTTTTTGCTGTATCCATTTTTACCAAAGTGAACATATACACCATTTGCATAGATGTTATCTGCGGTAATATCCATTTTCCCATTATCAAGAACCGCATTTGTTACTCTAACTGTTGAATCTGCCCAAGCTTCATGTGATCCATCAACAAGTTCTTCTGTTGGTCTGATAACGTGGTTAATGTCAAGAGCTTTAAGAGTTACATTGTTTGGAAGAATTTCTGATTTGTAGTCATCCTTGTCGTAACCTTTATCAAATTCATATCCATCATGGTGAGGTCCAAAGTAATCTTCTCCATTGATGATTGCTGGATCTTCAATATGACCTAAGTTGGTGATTGTTAGGTTTTTACCTCTAGTGATAACTGTCATATCACCTTCAGCTGTGATATTGTCAATTGTAGTATCTCCTGCAAGTTCAAGGTATAAATCCCCTTCTCTTGCAATCATTGTACATATTGCATTTTTAATGACTTCACCATCTCTGCCATATTCATTGAAGCTATTTTCTTTTAAGTAAATGTTTTTATTGGCAAGTCCATCCATTTTATGGTTATCAGCATCTGTTTGGATGAATGTTACCATATTATCTTTGGTTCCAATGCTGCCATTAGAGATTAATGAAATACCTTTACCAATGATATTTGTTCCGTTTTCTTGAGTGCTAGCGTTAATCATATTATATCTTGTGCCGCTAGCTTTACCCGTTGTGATATGATCTAAATCATCGACAGTTAAGATAACTTTCCCATCAGCCTTGATTTTATCGATGTTCATATCGGAATCAATCGCTGCGTAATTGATAACTAAATCTTCAGGTTTGTTTGCTTTGTTGGTTGTTGCTGTAACTTTACCTTTAATATTTCCATTGATTGATTTTGTGAAATCTCTTGAACCATCAGCTTTTGGTCCAATGCCAGTACATCCAGAGCCTTGACAAGCTTTTTGTTGAACATCAAGACCGATTGTACCATCTGTAACGTTCATATTTAGGTCACCACCAGCATTTAGTAATGTTTTTACAACTCCATAGTTTAGTAAGCTTCCATTGTTAATTGCGATATTGATATTTTCGCCAGCCGTTACATAGTTGTTATTTTCAGTTTCATCACCAATTACAACATTACTGTCTTTGTTGTCGATGTTAACGTTTTTCTTTGCATTTGCTAGACCTTTAACATTCACTCCGCCTTTACCAGAGTTTGTAATATTAATATCATCTGTTGAATTAACTCTTCCAGAACTGTTTAGGTCTAATGCTCCATTTTTGTTAATAAGGTTTACATTGTTGTTTGTACCAGAAATATTTCCGTTGATTTCAAATGTTTTTCCTTCATTTGTCATTGTTAATTCTGATGTATTAGAAGAAACATTTCCGTCAACTTTCAATGTTCCTGCTGTATTTGTAATGGTTGTATTGTTAGCATCTTTGAATGCGATTTTATCATTAGCAGTCGTTGCAGAGTTGTCATTATTTACTGAACCATCAATGTTCATTCCGCCTTCGCCGTTATTTGTAATTGCTAGGCTTCCAGATGTATTAACTTTACCTGTTTTGCCAATGTTTAATGTTTTGCCATCATTTAAAATTTCGGTCTTGTTTGTAAGGTTTTTGCCTCCATCGTTTTTAACAGAACCATTAATGTCAAGATTTCCAGCATTATTTGTAATTGATAAATTAGAGCTTTCTGCATTTACGGTACCACTGTTTTCAATAACAAATCCGCCTTCACCATTATTAACCATGTTAATAGTGCCGAATTCTTTTTCTGCATCGGTTAATTTATTTGTTACTGTTCCAGAAATGTTGAATTGGTTTCCGTCATTTGTAAATGTAGCATCTCCTCCGTTAACAAATGTTCCTCCAATTGTTAAATCTCCAGCTTTATTTGTAACTGTTGCAGTTTTATTATTCTTTGCGGAGCCAGAAATATTTAAACCTCCAGCACCAGTGTTCAACATTGCAAGATTATTTGAAGAAATGCTTCCGTTATCTTTAATATTTAATCCAGCTTTACCGTGGTTTGTATATGTTGCATCTCCTCCAGTTTTAACTGTGCCTGTAACATTTAGACCATCAACACCGTGCTCGTAGTTTATAATGTTAGAGTTTCCAGAGATATTAACATCCCCAGAAATATCTAAAGCTCCTGTGTTAACTTTTGAATTGTTACCATCGTAGCCAAAAATATCATTATCAGTATAACCATTTGAGATATTTGCATCACCATCATGATTGATATTTCCAGAGATATTAAGACCTTTTCCGCCTCTGTTTTCAATATTTAAATCGCCTTTAGTATCAATATTCCCGGAAATTTTTAATCCAGAATTTTGGGCAATTTTTTCATTCTTGCTACTGTCAGAATATAGGGCGTATGGTGTATTATAAATATTTGTTGTTCCATTATTCTTAATATTCCCAGAAATATCTATATCTCCGCCATTGTTATCAAGTTGAACAAGTCCTTTTGCATTTGCAATTGTTCCAGAAACATTAATTCCAGAAGAAATTATATCTCCATTAGGTGTTGATGAGTTGTGACTTAAAATTTTGATTCCGCTATAATTTGAATTATTTGGATTTGTGTAATCTCCACCAGTAGCGTAGTTAATAATATTTCCAGCTACATTTACTCCGCCTTGAGATGTAATTCGGATTTGTCCAGCTTCATCACTAATAAATTGGCTTCCATTTGTAAGATTATTTGTATTAACAAGATTATTGAACAAGGCTGTTGCTTGATCATCACTTGTAAGAGCTTTCATTTGACTTTTGTTTACACCACCAATAATTCCTGCATTTTTGCCAATATCGACTTTTCCTCCAATGATTTCGACATCGCCAGAAGAAATGACTTTACCATTGATAGTTACAGGTGCTGCACCATTAGCATCACTCTTGGTTAAATTATTAAGCCCTGCAATTGTTGGGTCTTCTTTATTAAAATTATTATAATCAGTGCTGTTTGGTGTATAAACTCCTAATGAGCCAACGTTAAGAACACCAGAAGCTCCGACAACCATTCCGTTTGGAGAAATAAAGACTGCTTTCCCATTGTAGAAATTATTATTTCTCATTGTATTAACCAAACCATTGATATTGATTTGGTTATCTACCATATTTACAAATGTTTCGATGTCTGTTGCACCATATTTATAAATCAAGTTTGCAATATCACCTTTTGATAGGTTAAAGTTTTCATAGTGCCTGAAACCAATATCACCTTTTGCTGTACTTGGGTTAATATTATATACTCCATTGTTCCCAGTTACGCCTGTGATGTCACTTGCAACAACGGATAATAGCATTGATTGTTGCGCAATAAATAGAGCTGTTAATGCTGATGCAACAATTCGTTTACTACGTTTTCTGCTATTTTTCATGTGAATATCCTTTCATCGTTTGATATAATTAGATAGTTTAAATAATCATAATCGGCATAGTTTAACTATATTTTAGCAAGTACATGGAAAAATAGTTTTGATTATTACTTTTTTTTAAGCCCATGCTTCACATGCTATGAATAACTATTACTACATTAATAACGATTCTAAATATATAAAATTGCTAGATATTCACTTTTTGTTAAGTAATATTAATCAGGATTTTTTACAAGTGTTTTCTGCGTAATTGCATATACTGCATAAAATATTCCAAGACATAATAACATTTGCCAGCTACCAGCAATGAATACAATGTATTTCTTTAGTATATACAATAATACACCTGTTGGAATTGCAGAGATTAAGATTCTTAATAATGTATTTTTAGGAACATTTAATCTTAATTCCGGCAAAACGATGATTAAGCTTAGTAGTAAATATAAGAAATTTGCAGAAAGTGTTGCAATCCCAACTCCTACAAGTCCCATCTTTGGAATAAGAACGACATTGAGAATAACTCCGATTATTCCAGAAATTAACTTGATTATAAATTCAATATGTGTTTTGTTTGCAAGATGATATTGTAATGTTGTATAGTCTGTCATAGCGAGGAAAAAGACCCCGAATGAAAAATATGGAACAAGAACACTTGCTTCATAAAATTTTGCATTTGTGAACATATGAGTATAATCAACGCTATACAAACTAATTATTGAAATTACTGGTAATGCAACTAGAATGTAGTATCCTAAAAACTTGGAGATAATTGGTCTAACATCAATTTTAGCTTCATATAAGTTAATAATTCTTGGAATTGCTGCAACTGTAATCATTGCAAATAAAGTCATTAAGATTGGTAAAGTTAATCCATATCCGACACCCACAAGTGCAGCTTTTGAAAATCCACTAATTCCGTTCATAATGAACTTGTTACTTTGGGTTATAATCCAAGCACTAAGTGAGGTTGCTGCAATTGGGATTCCATATTTAATAATTGGAACAATAAATTTCCATTCGATTTTTTGAAATTTGAAAATCTTGAGTATTTCACTTTGATACAGTAATAATATATCTATCAGTGATATTGATACCCCCATTGCAAGTAATATTGATGCAGCTCCTAGGTTGAAAAATTTTGCAAAGAAAACTGCGAGAAATATTGTTGCAAATTGGTTTAATATTGTTGTTAAAGTGTATGATACCGATTTTAGCTGAGCTCTTAATAGTTGTGATAACAATGCTCTGATTGCAACTGGAATTATTAAAAATAATACAGCTAAGAAATATTTAAATGGGACATGGAAAAAGCTATATAGACTATCTTTAAATATGAAAGATATAGCGAACATTAAAATCATGTTTAATGTTAATATTGTTACAAGAGTTGTAAGGTACTTTGGCAAATCTTCCATCAATTGGTGATGTCTGAAGAATCTCAAACCTGATAGTCCTACCCAATCAGAAAATAAAATACAAAGGAATGATAGCATTGCGATTGATATGGTGTACAAACCATATTGTTCTGTTGAGAATAAGCTTGTATAAATTGGCACCGTTATAACGTTACCAAGCATTCCACATAATTTTGACGGTGCATATTTTAGCATATCTGTAAATATGCCTTTAATTTCTTTTGTTTCTAGCTCTTTATTTTCTACGTATTCCATATTTCCTCTTCTATTATTCTTCTATAATTTCCCCGAATAAATCATATTCATTTGCTTTTGTAATTTTAACAGTTTCAATATCGCCAGGGATAACTTCTCTGTTACTTGTAGCATACACTAGTCCATCAATTTCTGGGGCATCGTGTTCTGATCTCATGATAATCACTCCATCGTCAGTGTATCCCTCTACGATACATTTTATAGCTTTATCTATATATTTTTCGTTGTTTTCTAATGAAATTTTCTGTTGTAATTCCATTAGTTTATTACGTCTTTCTTTTTTAATTTTTTCGCTAAGGTGTCCTTTTAGCGTGTCAGAATAGGTTCCTTTTTCTCTTGAATATTCAAAAGCCCCCATTCGGTCAAACTTAACATCCTTAACAAAATTATACAAGTGTTCAAATTCTTCTTCTGTTTCCCCTGGGTAACCAACAATAAGTGAGGTTCTAACTGAAACATTCGGAATCCTATCTCTTATTTTTTGAACGAGTTTTTTATAATCCATCACTGGTCGTTTCATTCTTTTTAACATGTCTGGGTGTGAATGTTGTAATGGAATATCAACATATTTAACGACTTTGTCTAATTTTGCGATTGCATCAATAAGTTCATCTGTCATTTGTGTAGGGTAAGCATACATAATTCTTATCCACGATAAATCCTCAATTTTGTTTAACTCCTCAAGTAGTTGAGGGAGTGCTTGTTTCCCATATAAATCAATTCCGTAAGATGATGTATCTTGTGCAATTAGTATGATTTCTGAAACTCCTTTTTCAACCAGAGAATTCGCCTCTTTTACAATGTTTTCAATTGGTCGAGAAATGTACTTTCCTCTCAATTTTGGAATAATACAATATCCACAGCTATAATTACAACCTTCTCCAATTTTTAGATATGAACTAGCTCCCATCGTAATTTGCTGTCTAGGAATGTCTTCTAAGTAATGATATTCTGGTTTTTCTTCTATAATACTTTCGTATTCTGTACCTTTAGCAATGTCTTCTATAATTTTAACTATATCTTTAAGATTTGAAGTCCCAATCATTCCAGATAATTCTGGAATTGCTTCTTTTAAATCTTTATCGTGTTTTTGAGAAAGACAACCAGTAACAATTACTTTTTTCCCTTCATCAATCATTTGAAGAATACTTTGTACAGATTCTTTTTCTGCATCGTGAATAAATGAGCATGTGTTTACTATGACTATATCAGCCTCATTTTCATCAAGTGTTATTGTATATCCTTTTTGATCAAGTAACCCAAGCATGAGTTCCGCATCTACAAGGTTTTTTGCACATCCGTGGTTAATCAACGCTATTTTCATAAATACCTCTTTTAGCAATTCTATCATTAATTGTAAAATATATCTGAAATATTACGATTTATTGATAATTTTATAGTAAAATAAGGATATGAAAACTGTTGAATTATTAGCTCCTGCAAAAAATTTAGAAACAGCAATTGCCGCAATAAATAGTGGTGCGGATGCAATTTATATCGGAGCGTCAAATTTTGGAGCAAGAAAAAATGCCCCGAATCCACTTGAAGATATTGAAAAACTAGTAAATTATGCTCATTTGTTTAACGTTAGAATTCACGTTGTAATTAATACAATTCTTAATAATGAAGAATTAAATAAAGCAATAAATTTAGTTGAAAACCTATATAATATTGGTGTTGATGCAATTATTGTTCAGGATATGGGTTTATTAAAAGCTGCAATTGATGGAAAGTTGCCCCCTATTGAAATTCACGCAAGTACTCAATGTAATACAAGAACACTTGAAAAGGCTAAGTTTTTCGATAGTTTAGGTGTTTCTCGAGTTATTCTAGCAAGAGAACTTTCTGTTGATAAAATAGCTGAAATTTGTCAAAATACGAATTGTGAAATTGAAACTTTTATTCACGGTGCTCTTTGTGTTTCATATAGTGGTCAATGTTACTTATCCTTCGCTAATGGTGGGCGTTCAGCTAATAGAGGTGAGTGTGCTCAGCCTTGTAGAAAAAAATATTCATTGGTGGATGAATCTGGTAAATTTATACAAAAAGATAAATATTTATTGTCTTTAAAAGATTTTAATGCCTCTGAAAGTATTGAAAAACTTATTAATTGCGGGGTAAATTCTTTTAAAATTGAAGGACGTTTGAAAGATATGAGTTATGTGCGAAATGTTACGGCTTATTACAATAACTTAATAAATAAATATGCAAAACGTACATCTTCTGGAAAAGTTTTCTTAGATTTTGAGCCAAATTTGTATAAAACTTTTAATCGAGGCTATACATCTTATTTCTTAAAAGATAGGGAGCAATGTTTTAATTTTACATCTCCAAAGTCTAGAGGTGAAAAAATTGGAAAAATATCAAGGGTATTTAATAATTCTTTTGAAATTGATGCCAATTTGAACCCCCAAGATGGAATTTGCTTTATTCATAATGGCGAAATGAGGGGGTTTTTAGTTAACAAGGTTGATGGTCATCGTGTATATCCAAATAAAATGAATGGATTAAAATCGGGACTTGTTTTATACCGTAATTTTGACTCAAAGTTTGAAAAACAGCTCGAAATATCTAAAACTGTTAGAAAAATAGGTGTAAATATAACTATTGAAAACTCAAAAATTGTGGCAATAGATGAAGATTATAACACTGTTAGTTTAGCTTTACCTGATGGTGATATTCCAAAGAATCTAGAAAAACTAAAACAGAACTATTTAGCTCAATTTAGTAAAACTGGAGATTCTCCGTATTATTTACAAGAAATTCATATTTTAGATGAAAATCTAAAATTTCTGCCTGTTTCCAAGTTAAATGATTTACGTCGTTCTTTGTTAAATTTATTAAGTAAAGAAAGATTACAGAAATATACACGTGTTTCTCAAAAGCCTATTCGTTATGCTGATTTTCCGCTTCGCAAAATTGATTATAAAGGTAATGTTTTTAACTCCGAGTCAAAAGAGTTTTATAAAAATTGTAATTGTGATGTCCTTGAACCCGCATTGGAAGCACAACAAAATGTTTCTTCTGGTATTGAACTCATGCGTACGAAGCATTGTTTGAAATTCGCATCAGATTTATGTGGAAAAGCTTGTAAAAAGCTATATTTGGTTGATTCAAATGGTAAAAAGTATCCACTGAAATTTGATTGTAAAAATTGTGAAATGGTTATTTTAAGTCCGTAATTTTAAGTCCGTAAAAAAAAAGTAGTTTTGCAAAACTACCTTTTTTAATTTGATTTAATTTGAACAATTTATTTTATAAGAGCTTGAACTTCTTTAAATTTCGGATTTTTAGAGGTTTTTAACCATTCAAATAGTGCTATTTCAACACAAGTAATTTTTGCTCCATATTGTTTTAAAAGTTCTAAGCCAGCCTTGTATTCTTTTTTATTTCTACTTGCACAGGTATCTTTTATTACATAAACCTCAAACCCTTCATTCATCAATGCTACTGCTGTTTGAAGTACGCAAATATGGGTTTCTATCCCGCCAATTGCTATTTGTTTAATCCCAGCATTTTTAAGCTCGTTAATTTTTTGAGCAAAAATTGGTTCTAATAGAGCTGAAAAAGAGGCTTTTTCTGTTACAAAAGTTTTTTCGTCAAAAGCTTCTTGTAATTGAGGAACTGTATGCCCAAGCCCTTTTGGATATTGTTCTGTTGCAACTATTGGAATCCCTAACACTTTTGCTGCTTTTGCTACTTTAGTCATGTTTTGAGCAACTTCTTCTCCATATTTTGATGCTTGTACTAGTCTATCTTGAATATCAATGATAACTAAAGCACTATTTTCAATATTTAACATCTTTTAATCTCCTTTTTTTAATGCGTATTGTTTATATTCTTGTTTTAATTGTTTAAGTAGTTTTGTTAGCTCTTTGTCTGTTAGTTGACTTAGTGGAATTTCAAGTTTTGTGTTTTCTGCACTATCAAGCCCACTATGGTTAATTTCTATTTTGAATTTTGCATATCCATTAAACCTAATAACTAATTCGCTATGCAATGTTTCGTTTTTTAAGCTAAAAACGCTTTCAATATTATTTGCATACTGGCTTACTTGCGTATTTGTAAGTTTTGTTTCGCATTCTTTTTGAAATCTGAAAAATATTGGTTCTATAACGTTTTTCATCTTGTTTGTAAATGCAACTTTGAAAAGTTTAAAATCCTTATGCCGAGGTTGGTCTTCATCCTCAAGCCAGCCATTTTGCATACCCATCACTTCAGATAAAGATACAGTCATTTCATCGTTTTGAATTGCTGATTTTAAACTGTCTTGAGTTATTTTATCAAGAGTCTCGAATGATTGAATTCCAATTTTAGACATTCCTGCATGTATTTTAAATTCTTCACCCATTTTGTCTTGAATTTTTTGTATAAGTTTTTTTGTTCCTTCTAAATCAATATTAGGAAGAATTAAATAAAATTTTCCACCTCTTGCTGTTGCAATAATATCATCGCCTCGAACCGTGGTTTTAATAATTCCAGCAAGTCTATTTGTTGATATTTTTGTTTTATTTTTATCATTAAGTGTAAGAATTGAAAAAATCCCGTTTTGGATTCTTAAATCATCGGCAATATCAATAAAAATATCTTTTAGATAATTGCATTTGTACAGATTGGTCTTTTCATCAATTACACCTTGTTGGTATAAAAATTTTTCATTTCTTTGTTCTATGTTTTTTAAAGTTCGTAATTTATAACAATTAATTGTTTTGATTACAAAATCAAAACTTTCTGCATCTATTGGAACATAATCATAAATCCCTGCATCATAAGCTTTTAAAATAAGTTCTGTATTTATATCATTGGGGATTAAGATAATTTCACTGTCAGGTTTTGTCTCTTTAATCGTTTTGATAGTTTTAAATATTAATTCTTGCTCCTTAATATCCGCATACAATAAAACTACACAATATAAAGAGTTTTGTAGTGCTTTTTTTGTTTCTTTACAATTGCATTTTGTAATTTTGTCATTATCACGCAACAGAACTAATTTATTTAAAATTAGTTCTGTTGCATTCTCATCTTCTGATATTAATAATATATTGTTATTTTCAATCATTAAATTCTATACCTGTAAATGTTTCTTGATGCACCAGAAACTCCCTACAGCCCCAAATAAGATACTCATTGTGAACATTACAAGAATAACTAAATTTTGTGCATAAGGTGGAGATGGTACCATAAAGAATTTATGAACATTAACTAATCCATTTTGAACATAGTTGAGTGGTATAAGTGCCAATAATGAACCTGTAAATCCGTAAAAAGCACCTTGCATGATGAATGGAAATCTTATATACCAGTTGCTTACACCCATCAATCTCATAATTTCAATTTCTTCTTTCCTTGATTGGATAACGAGTTGAATAGTATTATTAATAATAGTAATTGTTAATAAGCCCATAATTCCAATAACAATAATGGTTATAGTTTTAACAACATGGTTAACTAACTCAATCTTCGTCGCTAAATCTTTCGCATAGCTCATGTCTTCAACTGCACGGATTGTTTTAATATGGTCAAAAACTCCTTGCAAATTTTCTGGAGTATCCACTTTGACATGAAGTGTGTCAGGAAGTGGATTGTCAATATTTGGTAAACTCATCTCATTTTTAAGTTTATGCCAAGATTCTGCTTTTGGTATTACTTCAATGTTTTCAACATGCTCAAATCGAGAGATTTCAGATTTAACTTCTTTTGCGTTTGAACTGTTTTTTAAATAAACAGAAATTTCTAAAGCACTACCAAGTTCTTTTGAAAATGATGAAATTGAAAGTGCAGTTCTGAAACATGCTGCAAATATCATAAGAATCGCCGCCATTGTGGTTATAATTACGATATTTACCCATCCTGTGCGGATAATGTCATTGAATGTTTCTTTTCCCAATCTATATAAAATTCTTAATTCACATAACCAATCTTTTGGAATATGTTTTTTTACGTTTGATTTTAAGTTCTTATTCATAAGTACCTGCTTGTATGTCCCTTACTATTTCTCCGTGGTCAAGAGTAATAACTCTCTTTCTGAAGTAATCAACCATAGCGTTATCGTGTGTTGAAACAATAACTGTAATTCCTCTTTGGTTGATTTGATCTAATATTTGCATAATTTCCATAGAGTTTTTAGGGTCTAAGTTCCCTGTTGGTTCGTCTGCAATTAATAATGGTGGTCCATTCACAATTGCTCTCGCAATTCCAACTCTTTGTTGTTCTCCCCCAGATAATTCAGAAGGAGTTGCTTTTTTCTTTTCGTGAAGACCTACAATTTTCAATGCTCCGTTTACACGAGCATCAATTTCTTTACTGCTTATCCCAAGAGTTCTAATTACATATGCAACGTTATCATATACTGTTTGATTTTGTAATAGTTTATAGTCTTGGAATACAATACCCATGCATCTTCTAAGATTTGGAATTCTATCATTTGTTAAATTTGCAATATTCAATCCTCCGATTGAAACAATTCCGCTTGTTGGTTTTTCTTCACTATATAAAAGTTTCATGAGGGTAGATTTACCTGCCCCAGAAGCTCCTACAATAAAAACAAACTCTCCAGAATGGATTTGCAAACTAACGTTTTTTAACGCATAATGGTCGTTTTTATACCTTTTGGTTACATTTTGAAATGTTATCATATATTACCTTGCTCTTTTTCTTTTTTAATTATTGCTCTAATTCTTTTAGCGAGAGTTTTAGAATCTAGTCCATAATATTCTATAAGCTCTTCCGCTTTTCCACTTTGTCCAAATTCGTCATGGATTCCAAAACGATAAACCTTTGACGGCAGTTTATCTGCAATCGTTTCACATATTGCAGAACCAAGTCCGCCAATAATAGAGTGGTTTTCTACGGTAATAGCAAATTTTGTTTTCTTTACGCTTTCAATTACTGTTTGAAAATCTAAAGGTTTAACGACTGGAACATTAATAACTTCAAGTGAAATATTATCTTTCTTTAATTCTTCTGCGGCTAATAAAACTTCTGCTAGTGTTTCTCCATTTGTGAATACAGAAACATCTGTACCTTCTTCTACAACAACCGCTTTATGGATATTGAAACTGTAATTTTCATCGAAGATATCTGGAACATTACTTCTAGGAATTCTGATATATGTTGGTCCTTCATGCAACGCAGCATATTTTATTGCTTCTTGGCATTCTTTACAATCTGCTGGAACAATGACAGTCATGTGTGGAAGCCCACGCATTAAGGATATATCCTCTAGAGCTTGGTGAGTTGCACCATCTTCTCCGACGGTTACACCACCGTGAGTTCCAACAATTTTTACGTTGAAATTAGGATAACAAATACCATTTCTGATTTGGTCGTATGTTCTTCCTGTTACAAATACTGCAAAACTTGCAACAAATGGAATTTTCCCTTCGGATGCTAATCCTGCTGCTGTTGCAAGCATGTTTTGTTCTGCAATTCCACAATCGAAAAATCTGTCTGGGAATTTGTCCGCAAAAATTTTTGTCTGAGTTGAGCATGCCAAATCTGCATCCATGACAATAATTTTTTCATTTAGCTCGCCAATTTCTGCTAAAGTTTTCCCAAATGCTTTTCTTATGGAATTTGTTTTTGTTTTGTCTATCTTCATCTATATCCTCAAATATATCGTGCTTTTTAGGCTATTTAATACCCCTTACATTCATAATTTTACCATAAAAACCTTATTCTTTCCATTAAAAATTTTACTAAATGCATATATCCTTGAAATTCAATAATAGCCTAAAGTTTTCTTTTTAATGTAAAGTTTTATTAAAATATCCTTAGAATTTAGCAATATTTTCCCTTCATAAGTATTTAAAGGGTAGAATGGTAATAGACTCAATTTTATGTAGGAAAGGAAAAATTTATGAATCAAATTCCATGTGTACCGATGACAAACCCTTATATGGTACAACAACAGACAACATATATGCCTGTTCCACAACAACCGAAATATAATGCTGTAAATATTGAAATCAGTAATCCATCAGTTGGAGCTCAAGGCGTAGGAGGTCAACAACAAGCAGCATATGCTCAACCAACAATGCCTCTATACAATTACCCACAAGCTCCAGTGTATAATTATCCACAAACAGCTCAGCAACCATGCTATATGCCACCTCAAATGAGTTATCCAACTCCAGCACCTGCTCCAGCTGTTGCATCAGTTCCGCAAGAAGCTCCAAAGGCTCCAGAGGTACAACAACAAAATTTTAATCAACCAGTTGTGACACCACAACCAGTTCCAGTTGAGCCAACTCCAGTAGTTGTTCCTCAACCTCAAATTTCAGAAGCTCCAAAAGCTCCTCAACAAACTCCAACTCCAGCTCCTGCTGAAGCTCCAAAAACAACAGAAGCAGCTAAACCAGAAGTAGTTCCTTCTGAACCTGTTGCTCCTCAAGTTGATTTGAATTCTTTCATTGCAAAGTTAGCAAATCCAGATTTTGATGCTCAAGTAGCTGGTATGGAAGAAATTGCTAAAATGGTAAAAGAATCTCCAGAAAAAGCAACTGAATTAGTTGATACAAAAGTGTTTGATGCTTTGACAAATATTATTAACTTTGACTCTAGCAAATTAGAAGGACCAACTCCTGAACAAGTTGCAGCAAGAGAAAAGATTTTGTCAGGCAAAGAAGTAACTGAACAAGAAAAAACTTTAGCTAATACAATTTCTCCACAAGAAAAAGCTGAAAGAAACAAAAGTTACGCATTGTTTACATCAGCAATAATGCAAAAACTATATGCTGATGAAGTAGCTAGATTATCAAATTCTACAGTTCCATTAACAGAACTTCCAGGAGCTGTAACAATTGTAGATCAATTGAAAGATAATCCAAACCCAATGGTAAGAGCATCTGCAATTGAAGCATTGAGCTATTTACAAAATCCTGAATACAAAAAAGACTTAACAACTGTATTCACAGTTGCTAAGGATGACAAAGATCCGAATGTAGCAGAAGCTGCAAAAGCTGCGTTAGATAAATTGAATCAAATTCAAGCTCAACCAGAGCAAGCAAAGTCTGAACAACCAAAACAAGAACAAGCTAAGACTGCTGCTTAGGTTTTAATCAATCGCAGTTGATTTATAAAAATTCCTTTCTTTAAATAAAATAAAGCCCCTTTTAAAGGGGCTCTATTTTTTGATTATGTAATTAAATTGTAAATTCTTTTAGTTTAGAACTTTAGCAGGTGATTCTTCATTTGTTGCCATGTATGATTCTGGAATTTCTGCACAATTTTCATAACCAGCCATTTCAGAAATTTGTTTACACCATTCGTATATTATTTCATCCTCTTTAAGTTTGTAAGAAATAGGTTTTCCAATTTTAATGGTTACATTTCTTCTTGTGAATGGTTTTAATTTTGGATATCCGTCCCAATTTGCAATTGCAACAGGGATTATATCTGCTTTTGCATTTTTAGCAATAACGGCAAATCCTTTTCTAATTCCTTCTAGTTTTCCGTATGGTCTAGTTCCTCCTTGAGGGAAAATTCCTAAAGACCAACTTGTGCTTAAAACATCTTTAACAGTTTTAAATGTTGCAATTTCTGGCTTTGTTCTGTCAACGGCAAAAGCACCTAACCTTTTTACTAGCCAACTAAGTTTTTCGTCTGGGTCAAAAAGTTCCTTTTTTGCCATGTATGCAATTGGACAATTTGCTGCCATTGAAACCATTGGCGGATCAAATATTGAAACATGGTTTCCCGCATAAATATATTTTCCTGCCTTTGCTTTGTGAGCTGGAATGTTATTGCGACCTTCAATTTTAAAATTATAGAAGATTAAATAAAAACCGTACACAACAATATATAAGAAACCCATGTAAAAAATTGTTCTAAATATATTATACTCTTTTGCATATCTTCGGTTGAAGTTTCGAACTTCTTTAGCCATTATTCTTTTCTCCTTCAGTGATTTTATCTGCAGGTTGTTCTTCTATGTATTTGAATCCTGTAAGTTTTTGAATTTCTTCAATCCATTTTTCTTTCACAATATCAGTGTTTTTATTATAAGGAATTGGTTTCCCGATATTTACAATGATTTTCCCTGTAAAAGGCCATCTTTTTACTTCGTTTGAACCGATAATTCCAACTGGTAAAATGTCACATTTTGTAAGTTTAGCTAAGCCTGCAAAACCTTTAGTTACGCCTCTAATTTCTCCAGGTACACCTCTTGTGCCTTGAGGAAACATTCCAAGAACCCAGTTGCTTTCTCTGATAGTTTGTACTGTTTTAACAGTAGATGGCCCTAAGCTTTCTCTATTTACTGCAAACGCTCCAAGCCAGTCAATCCACCATCTCAAAAATGGAATATCAAAAAGTTCTTTTTTTGCCATAAAAGAAACACTTCTAGGCATAACTGCTACCATTAAAGGTGGGTCCAAAGTTGATAAATGGTTTGGACAAACAATATATCTATTATCTTTTGGTACATTTTCAAGTCCATGAACTTCTAACCTGTACACCAGTTTTAGTCTTATCATATAGCCAATTTTACAGACTAAAAATTGAAATAGGGTTCTCCAAATATTAAATTGGGATGCCTTTCTTGAAGAATATTGTTTTTTTTGTTTTGTCATAATTTTGCTCTCCATTGTCTGTATGAGTATTATACATAAAAATATGTTCGGAGGCTACTTTATAAATTTTTTTTATTGTATTATCAAGGTAAAGTAAGGAGAGATAAGATGTTTGAGTTAAAAAAATCAAATAATTTGTTAGAAAATGAATTGTTTAAAAGCGTATATGATAAAACCCCAGATTATATCAAGAGTTTAAATCTTATGGATTTTAATAATAAAGGCGAATTTTCTTTTATTTTGAAGAAAGAACACTTGAAACAATATGATGAACAATCAAATCCAGAAGGTTTGGGTTTGGAGGATTGGTTTGCTGGTTATGCAAAAGAGGCAAAAGTTTCTACTGCTGGTATTCGAGGTCCTCAAAATATTTTATATCCTCAAGATACAAGATTTCCTATCAACTTAGTTGGGATTGTTCTTGCGACTTTGGCAAAAGCTCTTGTTGCGAAAGAAAAATATCCAAATAAAAGGATTGTAAAAGTTGCGGGATGTGAAGTTCGTTATAATTCTCAATTGTTTTTAGATGCAATTACGAGGATTCAAGCAGCTCAAGGTATAGAAACTCTTGTTCCTGTTGGAAAGAGAACAATTCCTATTTGGTTAGCTTCATTTTTAGCATTCAAGCTAGATTTGTTAGGTGGAGAATATATTACATCTAGCCATGGTATTTCTGTAAAAAATGCTACAAAGGATTTGAACTGCCAAGGTAGTCAATATTTGCCAGAAGAATCTATGGAATTTGTTAATAAAATTCAAGCTATATTTGATGAAGTTAACGAGAAAGGTTCATATGAAATCAAAATTTCTGCTTCTGATAATCCATTGATAAATGAAAATGTTTTAAAACTTGTGGATGATGGTGTTGATTTGTATGTAGAATATTTGAAATCAGGGGTTGCTCAAGATTTTAATTTAGATTTGATTAAAAATTTAAACTCAAAAATAGTAATTGAAAATGTGGGTGGTTCTGCATATCGAACCCTATCTCGAGTTTTGAACAAGTTAGAAATCTCTGAAAAGTTTGATTGGTTTGATGTTGAAGAGGATTCATTTTTCCATTCTATCGGAAAATATGACGTTACGCCAAAAGGAGAAAAAGCTTTTTATGATTATTCCGTAGATGCTACTGTTATTGCGAAAAGAGCGGATGGAACAAAGTTTTTCCCTGTAATAGATACTATGAATTATTCTGAAAGATTGAAAGATTATCCTATTGGGACAGTTGTTCTTATTACAGATCCAGATCACGATAGATTGACTATTACGCAAACAGAATCTTCTGAACGGATTTCTGAACTTGATAAACTTGGTGTTGATTATATAAGATTAAATAATGATAGAGTATTGACAGTATTTAGTGCTAACCAAGCATTCTTAATGCTTATGGATTTTTGGGCAAAGCAGTTGAAAGATAAAAATTTGTGGAATAATCACCCAAGATTTATGATTAAAACAACGGCTTCTGCTCTATCTTGGGATGAATGGGCAAAAAATAACGATGTTAAAGTTGTTAATGTTCCTGTTGGTTTCAAAGAAATTGCTAACATTATGAAAAAAGTGGAATTAAAACTAAAGAATAATCCTGCTGATTCGGTTGTTGTTGACGATGTATTTGGAAATTCCATTGATTTGGGTGTAAATCCACGCTTATTATTTGGCGGTGAAGAATCTGGTGGAATGATTATGGGAACAGAAGAACTTATTCAATCTCAACACGGAAGATGTGCAGTTGCAATGAGAGAAAAAAGTGCAACTGAAGCTATAATTGTTGCCTCTTCTCTTGTGTCAAAAATTAATGATTTAGGCATTTCGTTATCTCAATATTTATTAGATGTTTTTGAATCTAATAATATTATCGGGAAATTTGATACTAGAGTGGATATAGCTTATTATAATGAGTCGGAACCAGATATTAATAAACTTAAGGAGGCTAAAGTTGCAGGTGAGGCTCTTAGAACTAAAAATGATATGTTCTACTTGGCTATGGCTATTGCATTGAGAGAAAATAAAATTTCTGTAACGCAGATAAAGAATGTTCTTAATGATAAATTTTCTTCTGAGGGTTTAAATTTTGATAATTTAAAATCTGTAAAATTTGTAGGAGATGGAACATATCTAGAGTTTGATGATAAGTATATTGAAATTCGTCCTTCTGGAACAGATGCGAAAACAAAAGCATATGGGGGAGGTTTAAATAAGGATGATATTGAAAAATATGCTTCTGTTTTAGGAAATTATTCTGGTGATAGAACTGAACTCCATGAAGAATTTATTCCGCAAGAATATTATGCAAAATCTAAGGATATTGCGATGGATTATTATTTAAAATTTGTTGACAAGGATGCAAATAATGAACCTTTTGAAATTCCTGAATATGATTTTTAAGTTTTAATATTTTTAATATGAACAGGGGTGAGTATTTATATTTACCCCTGTTTATTATATAATTAATACAAATGGTAAAATTAATATGAGGTTAGTATGTTAAGAGATTATTTTTTGAATAAAGTTGAAAACGCAATTGAAAAAGCAATTGTTGCAAATAAATTAGGGCAAATGACAGAATATACAAAAGGCACTTTGTCTGTTGAAAAGCCGAAAAATCCTGATTTTGGTGATTTTGCAATAAATGTTTCTTCTCTAGCTCGTTCTGCTAGAATTGCTCCTCCTATGATAGCTAATTCTATTCTTGAGTTTATTGAGAAAGAAGATTCTGATTTTTCAGTAATTGGTGGTTTTATCAACTTCAAGGCTGGAGATTCTCTTCTGGTTAATCTTATAGAAGAAGTATTTGCAAAGAAAAATAATTTTGGTAAACCAGATAAAATTAATAGAGAAAAAATTATTCTAGAATATATTTCTGCGAATCCAACTGGCCCATTCCATATTGGACATGGCCGTTGGGCTGCTATGGGTAGTGCTTTAGCTAATTTATTGAAATTTTATGGACATGATGTTTATCAAGAATTTTACATCAACGATGCTGGTTCTCAAATTCAAAAACTTGGTCGTTCATTAGTTATTCGTGTTAAACAGGTTTTTGGCTTGGATGTTGATTTTCCAGAAGATGAAATTGAAAGAAAAAATTATTATCCTGGAGATTATTTAGTTCCTGTTGCAAAGAAATTTGTACAAGACAAAAAAGATGAGTTAGCTGCTGTTGGAAATGATGCAGATAAAATTGATTTGCAAGTATATTGTGATTATGCGAAAGATTATGAAGAAAAGGTTCAACGAGATTTGTTAGATAAATTCAGAGTTAATTTTGATAATTTCTATTCAGAATTAACCCTTCATAAATCTGGTAAAGTAGATGAATGCGTTCAGAAACTTCGCAATAGTGGAAAAATCTATGAAAAAGAAGGAGCTGTATGGTTCAAATCATCTGATTATGGTGATGACCAAGATAGAGTTATCAAAAAAGCTGATGGGTCAAATACTTATTTAACAGCCGATATTGCTTATCACGTTGACAAATTAGAACGTGGATTTGACAGAATGATTAATATTTGGGGGGCAGATCACCATGGTTATGTTGCTAGGGTTAAGGCTTCAATTGAGGCACTGGGTTATAACCCTAATAAATTAGAAGTTTTACTTGGGCAACTTGTAAATCTTGTAATCAATGGAAATGAAGTTCGTATGGGAAAACGTAAAAATATGGTTACTCTTGAGGACTTGATTGATGAAGTTGGTGTGGATGCTACTCGTTTTTGGATGGCGATGCGAAATATTGATACAACCTTAGATTTTGATATTGAACTTGCAAAAACAAATTCTGATGAAAACCCTGTATTCTATGTTCAATATGCACATGCTAGAGCTTGTTCTATCATAAGAAATGCAACAAATGATAGGGTTGACACTGAATCTGGTAAAACTATTCCAGCGGTTATTTCAAAAGAGGACTTCAATAAACTAACTTCTAATTTTGATAAGAATTTGATGTCTTTGACAATGAAAGAAGCTAGAAAATTGATTTTGAAACTTGAAGAATTTAAGTCTTTGGTTGTTTCTTCTGCTCAAACAAGACAAGTTTACACTATTTGTAGATATGTTCAGGAATTAGCTTCTGAATTCCATTCATTCTACAATTCTACTCGTGTAATTACAGATGACATTGAATTAACAAAGGCAAGATTAGCTTTGGTTTGGGCGTTTAAAACAGTTCTTTCTAATGCGTTAACAATTTTAGCTGTTTCAGCTCCAGAAAGAATGTAGTAATAGTTTAGAATATAACTTTATGAACAGGAAGAGTTTATTTACAAGATTCTTCCTGTTTGTCTATTTTCCCGTTGAAATTGTTATCAACGCCATCTGTACAAGAACCAATTGATTCTTTACTTTCTGGTTTTGGATTATGTTTTAAGTATTTGTCTGGAATCATAGCCCAATGATATTTGAAAAACGTTTCGTAATTGTGTGCTAATTTTGAATTTTCAATAATTAGTAGATTTTCATCATTTTTATTTTCTCCACTATTTGAAAAATTCATGGAGCCAAGTATTATATATTTGCCATCAATAACCATTGTTTTGGAATGCAATTTCCCCGCATAATTTTCAACTTTTAGTGGTATTCCATTATTTCTTAGGATTTTATGTTTACTGTTTCTAGTGTAAACATTATTTGCATCTATTATGATTTTGACTTCTACTCCTCTTTTATGAGCTTTGATTAGTTCATTTGAAATTTCTGAATGTGTAATCAAAAATGTTGGAACATAAATAGATTTTTTTGAATTTTGGATGATTTCAATAATTCTATTTGAAGTTTTGTCTTGAGGTGAAAAATAAACTTCAATAGTACTATTAAGGAGTT
>OGGJ01000894.1_pt1 | contig 28249 bp, 24 predicted proteins | sample 1571071 | NCBI WGS metagenome assembly OGGJ01 (sample SAMEA2581954, study PRJEB24529) | metagenome | biome: Human gut stool | place: China | collected 2011
CTGGATTCCGCGTCGGAGCGCGGAATGACAGTTACCGACCGCCTGGCTTAAGGTAGAGTGTATCCATTGGGTGTATGAATAAAATAAAGGGTAAATATTTTTGTGCCATCCAAAAGGTTTGCGGATGAACCAAAAATATCGCACACGGTGAAGAGAAACGGGAGATTTTAAGTACGCTTTTTAATTGAGAGTTGAGAATTGGGAATGGAGAATTATGATTAGCCTTGTTATCAGGCAGCTTCTGAGGTAATCATAATTTTCCATTCCCAATTCTCAACTCTCAACTCAAAACACGGTTGATTGCAATGCAAAAGGCCGTCTTTGACACGCTAAAAGGCCGTCTTTTGGATTCCAAAAGACGGCCTTTTGCAGGACTGTTTGTAACATATTGAAATTCAGTCGGTTACAAACGGCATAACGCCAAGCCGCTATTCGTCTCCAAGAAGGATGGCCGACAGCTCGCGCATGCCCTCCGACGCGCCCTTCATTATGTGGCGCACGTCGTGCCGCCCGGCGGCCATCACGGGCTTTGGGTCGATGAGGTAGACGGGCGTCTGCGGCTGCGCGTATTGTACCAGGCCTGCCGCCGGGTAGACGTTGAGCGACGTGCCGATGATGACGAACAGGTCGGCCTGCCGCGCGTAGTCGGCCGCCACGCTGATGTTGGGCACTGCCTCGCCGAAAAACACTATGTAGGGGCGGAGCAGCGAGCCGTCGCCGGCCTTCTCGCCGGGATGCACGTCGAGGTCGCCCAGCTTCATCGTGCGCCAGTAGCGAGGGTCGTCCACGTCGCGGCTGGAGCACGTCTTCATCAGTTCTCCGTGCAGATGGATTACGCGCGAGCTGCCGGCCGCCTCGTGCAGGTTGTCTACGTTCTGTGTCACCACGGTCACGTCGTACCGCTGTTCGAGCGCGGCCACGAGGCGGTGTCCCTCGTTCGGTTTCACCCCTACAAGCTCCTTGCGCCGTATGTTGTAGAAGTTGTTTACGAAGTCGGGGTCATTCAGCCACGCCTCATGCGTGGCAACTCGTTCCACCGGGTAGTTGTCCCACAGTCCGCCGGCGTCGCGGAAGGTGCTCAGTCCGCTTTCTACGGACATTCCAGCACCGGTAAGTACGAAAAGTTTTTTCATTGGCTTTCTAATTTTTGCACAGGAGTGGAGGAGTAAGGAGAGAAGGAGTAAGTAGAAATGTCTTGTCGGATTATATGTAAGGCGTTAAAGTTCTGAATGCAAGTCATTTTTACTTACTCCTTCTCTCCTTACTCCTTTTCTCCTTATAAATACTTCTTCCCCACAAAATTAGTGAAAATTCCATAATAATGAAGCCGTAATCGGATAAAAACATTACCTTTGCACGGTTTTTAATAAGGTATAAAAGAATTACAAAAATTAGAAGAATGGACAAGTTAAGTTACGCTTTGGGTCTCGGCATCGGCCGCCAGTTGGCGCAGATGGGAGCCACGGGTCTTGACATAGACGATTTCGCTACAGCCATCAAGGACGTGCTGGCAGGCGTTGAACCGAAAGTAGCCGACCGTGAGGCGCAGACGATAGTGCAGGAGTTTTTCCGCCAGCAGGAGGAGAAAGCCAACGCCGAGATGGCCGAGAAGGGCAAGAAGGCGAAGGCCGAGGGCGAGCAGTATCTCGCCGAGAACGCAACGAAGGAAGGCGTGGTGACACTGCCCAGCGGACTGCAATACAAGGTGCTCAAGGAAGGCAACGGACAGAAGCCCAAGGCAACGGACAAGGTGAAGTGCCACTACGAGGGCTTCCTCATCGACGGTACGGTGTTCGACAGCAGCGTGCAGCGCGGCGAACCGGCGGTGTTCCCCCTCAACCAGGTAATCGCCGGATGGACCGAGGGCCTGCAGCTGATGCAGGAAGGCGCTAAATACCGCTTCTTCATTCCTTATCATCTCGGCTACGGCGAGCGCGGAACAGGCTCTACCATACCTCCGTTCGCAACGCTCGTGTTCGACGTTGAGCTTATAGAGGTAATGTGAGAAATAATTTATTAATACATCAATAACCAATGAAAAAATTTACATTTGCAGCATTTGCGGTGGTAGCAGCCGCAATGTTCGTGTCTTGCGGCAACTCTACGCCCAAGGCAAGCCTTAAAAGCGAAATCGACACCGTGAGCTACGCCATGGGTGTAATGCAGGGACAGAGCCTCAAGGAATACATCACAAGGGGCATGGGCATCGACACCGCATACGTTGACGAGTTCATCAAGGGTCTCAACGTGGGCGTAAACGCCGGCGACGACAAGAAGAAGTCGGCTTACTACGCAGGCGTGCAAATCGGCCAGCAGATTTCCAACCAGATGGTAAAGGCCATCAACCACGACCTCTTCGGCGAAGACTCGACCAAGAGCATATCGATGAAGAACCTCATGGCCGCGCTCATCGGCGGCGTGAAGGGCGAGAAGACCATCATGAACGCCGAGCAGGCGCAGATGGTATGGCAGACAAAGTCGCAGGCCATCAAGTCGAAGGCGATGGAGCAGCAGTACGGCGATAACAAGAAGAAGGGCGCGAAATACCTTGCAGACTACGCAAAGAAAGCCGGCGTCAAGAAGCTCGACGGCGGCGTGCTCTACCGCGTAATCAAGGAAGGCAAGGGCGAAATGCCGAAAGACACATCGCTCGTGCGCGTACATTATGAAGGAAAGACCATCGACGGCAAGGTGTTCGACAGCTCTTACAAGCGCAAAGAGCCTGTACAGCTGCGCGCCAACCAGGTAATCCCCGGATGGACTACGGCCCTCACCCACATGCCCGTAGGCAGCACATGGGAAGTCGTAATACCTTACGACAAGGCTTACGGCGACCGCGAGACACCGCAAATCAAGCCCTTCTCTACGCTTATCTTCAAAATCGAACTTGTTGGTTTGGGAAGGAAATAAATAGTTTCTGACTGAAATGAACATCAAACACATATTTACGCTCGCCGTCATGGCGGGCGTATTTTTCAACGCTTCAAACGCAGCTGAAATCAATGGCAAAGGCTTGCAGGTCGGCGGCGGCGACGTGCGCGGCGGTGTCGTGACGCTGAAAACGCCGGCAGACTCGTTGAGCTACGCCGCAGGCGTTGTGCGGACTGACGGCCTTATACCTTACCTGAAGCAAAGCCTTGGCGTAGACACGGCCTACATGGCCGACTTCATACGCGGCTACCGCGACGCAATGGCCAAAGGTTTTGGCGAGAACTACAAGGCTTATTACGCCGGAGAACAAATCGCCATGATGGTAAGCCAGCGCATGCTGCCCTTCCTCAAGGACGAGTTCGCAGGCCGCAAGGACTCCATCGACGAGCGTGTTTTCAACGAAGGCTTTGTCAGTGCGCTGCAAGGCAAAGGCGGCCTGATGACCGAAAAGGAGGCGCAGGCTTACTTCAACAAGGCTTTCGAGCAGGCAATCGACGAGCGCAACGCCGCCACCAAGAAGGCCGGCGAGGACTTTCTTGCCGCCAACAAGCGGAAGCCCGGCGTGGTGACTACGCCCAGCGGACTGCAATATAAGGTGCTCGTGAAGGGCACAGGCGACGTTGCCACGGAGAAAGACGAGGTGTCAGTCAAGTATGAAGGCCGCCTCTTGGACGGCACAGTGTTTGACAGCAGCTATGAAAGGAAAGACCCCGTGACGAAGTTCCGCCCCGACCAGGTAATCAAGGGATGGACTGAGGCGCTCACGATGATGCCCGTAGGCAGCAAGTGGGAACTGTACATACCTTACAACTTGGCTTACGGCGAACGCCAGGCGGGTAAAATCAAGCCCTACAGCACGCTGGTGTTCACCGTCGAAGTGGTAGGAGTCAAGAAGGCTGAAACCGCGAAGGCCCGTCCAAAAGCCACCACGGGGATGTCAAGGGTGGGTGTGGCCAAGCCTGAAAATACGGTAAAAGGCAAGGCTGACAAATAACACTTGTTTGTCAATAAATCAGGAGGGAAGCTGTCAAAAGCTTCCCTTTTTTATTTCATAATGCCTTAAATCAACGAAAAATACTGTCAAAATGTTGCGCGTGTCATTTTTAATCACTATATTTGCTCGCATTAATTATAATGTCACAATAAGCCGGATTTAATAAGAAAAACAAAAACATAAACCTTTAGGAATGGATAAAATAGACAGTCTTGACAGGAAAATTCTTAGCATATTGTCTAAGAACGCGCGCATACCGTTCAAGGATGTGGCTGCGGAGTGTGGCGTATCGCGCGCCGCTATACACCAGCGTGTACAGCATCTGATTGAAAACGGCGTAATCACCGGCAGCGGATTTGACGTCAATGCGAAAAGCCTTGGCTACTCTACGTGTACATACGTAGGCATAACCCTTGAAAGGGGCAATATGTACAAGTCGGTTGTGGAGCGGCTGGAGCACATCCCCGAAATCGTGGAATGCCACTTCACGACAGGCCCTTACACAATGCTCGTAAAGCTGTATGCACGCGACAACGAGCAGCTTATGGACTTGCTGAACAACCAGATGCAGGGCATTCCTGGTGTTGTAGCCACCGAGACGCTCATATCCCTTGAGCAGAGCATCAAGAGGGAAGTGCCCGTGCCGCAGGAACTGAGGAAGTAACGGTGCGGATTTTGCGATGAGACAATTTGACATTGACGGTTGCCTGGCCGGTGTTTATTCACGTTTCCCCGAGGCGGAGCGCAAGCCTTTGATTGGCGTTACTGGCAATTTCGCCGACGGCGAGACGCGTCTGGCCGACCGTTACTACAAGTCTGTGGCGGCAGCCGGTGGCGTACCAGTGATTATTCCGCCGTTGGCTGACGCCGACGCAATCATCAACACGCTTGACAGAATTGACGGACTGCTGCTTACCGGCGGCGGTGATGTCAACCCGTTGTGGGTCGGCGAGGAGCCGTCGCCAAGCCTCCATGCGGTCAACCGCGAGCGCGACAAGGCGGAACTGATGACCGTCCGCCTTGCCTGCAACCGCCAGTTGCCCGTGCTCGGGATATGCCGCGGCATACAGGTGTTGGCCGCCGCGCTCGGTGGAGAGGTGGAGCAAGACATTGCCGAAGGCTTTTCAACGGGACGGCTGAAGCCTGTCGACGGGGCGGAAGGCCGCCATGCGCTGTTGAAACACAGTCAGGACGCCGACCGCAGCGAGCCTACCCACACGGTGAAAATAGCCAAAGACTCCACCCTTTACACCCTATATAATAAGGAGAGGATGGCCGTCAACTCGTTCCATCACCAGGCGGTGCGATATTGCGGAGCACGTTTCACCGTGTCGGCCGTGTCGCCCGACGGTGTAATCGAGGCCATAGAGAGCAGCGAGTTCAAGCCAATCATGGGCGTGCAGTGGCATCCCGAATGGCTTGGCGACGACGGCCTGCCCTTGTTCCGCTGGCTTGTCGGAGAGGCGCAGACGTTCATACAAGCCAAGAGAATACACCGGCGCACGCTCGTTTTGGACACACATTGCGACACGCCGATGTTCTTTCCCCAAGGCATTCACTTCGACCGGCGCGACCCGCGCATACTCGTCGACCTGCACAAGATGGCCGACGGGCGGCAGGATGCTGTCATCATGGCCGCCTATCTGCCACAACCCAAGCCCGGAGAGACGTTCGCCGACAAGGTGGAGCCGAGGTTTGACAGTCCGAAAGCATACGCCGACCACATCTTCGACACGTTTGAAGGCATCGTGGACGAGAACGGTGCTTATCTCGGCATTGCCCAAACGCCAGCCGAACTGTATGAAAACAAGCGCGGCGGATGCCGAAGCATAATGTTCGGAATAGAGAACGGCATCGCCCTTGAGCACGACCTTGCCAACGTTGAGCACTTTGCAAGGCGCGGAGTGGTGTACATCACGCTCTGCCACAACGGCGACAACGACATCTGCGACAGTGCCCGTGGCACTGGGACGCACGGCGGCGTGAGCGAGTTTGGCATACAGGTAATCGGCGAGATGAACCGGCTCGGCGTGATGGTGGACATGAGCCATGCCTCGGAGAAGAGCTTTTACGACGCGCTCGACATCAGTACGCAGCCCATAGTGTGCAGCCACAGTTGCTGCAAGGCCCTGTGCGACGTGCCGCGCAACCTCTCTGACGACCAGATGCGTGCGCTCGCGGCCAAGGGCGGAGTGATGCACGTGACGCTGTATCACGGCTTCCTGCGCAGCGACGAGCAAGAAGCGACAGTCTTGGATGCCATCGCCCACCTTGAGCATGCGGCCCACGTGATGGGCATAGAGCATGTAGGCATAGGCACAGACTTCGACGGCGACGGCGGCATCCGCGGCTTCGCGGACTCGTCGGAGATGCTAAGCTTCACCATGAACCTGCTCCGCCGCCATTACCGCGAGGAGGACATAGCCCGTATCTGGGGCGGCAACTGGCTGCGAGTAATGGCCGAAGTGCAGAAAGCAAGGCTTCTGTAAACGAATAAATCCTAATTATGAATATCTTGAAATCCATCATTTTATTTTCCTTTTTGTCTCTTTTTGCAGCGTGCAACAGCAACAAGAAGGCGGCTTCGGCCGGCGGCGAAGGCATCGCCATGCAGCCCGTAGGCCCCACGTTCAACGCCGACAGCGCATACGCCTTTTGCGCGGCGCAGTGCGACTTCGGCCCCAGGACGATGAACAGCGAGGCTCACGAGCGGTGCGGCGCGTGGCTTGTAGGCAAGTTCAAGCAGTACGGACTCGGCGTGACCGAGCAGCGCGTTACGCTCAACGGCTATGACGGCACACCGCTGAAGGCCAACAACATTATAGCCAGCTACCGTCCCGAGCTGGCCGAGCGCATACTGCTCTGCGCCCACTGGGACACCCGTCCATGGGCGGACAACGACCCCGACAGCGCCAACTGGCGCAAACCCGTGCTTGGGGCTAACGACGGTGCGAGCGGCGTTGCCGTGATGCTGGAGGTGGCGAGGCTGCTCCAAGCCGACACGGCGAAGCTCGCCGTGGGCGTGGATTTTGTCTGCTTCGACGCCGAGGACTGGGGAGTGCCGGCGTGGAGCGACGTTTCCGACACCGGCGACTCGTGGGCATTGGGCGCACAGCACTGGTCTTCCAATCCCCACAAGCCGGGCTACAAGGCGCGTTTCGGCATCCTGCTCGACATGGTGGGCGGCCAAGGCTCGCAGTTCTGGCGCGAAGGCATGTCGATGCAGTACGCCCCCGACATAGTGAAGAAGGTGTGGGCGGCGGCCGACGTGCTGGGCTTCGGCAGCTATTTCGTCAACCGTGACGGCGGATACGTCACCGACGACCACATCCCCGTGAACGAGAAGGCCAAAATACCGACCATCGACATTGTGGCGTATTACCCTGACTGCACCAGCAGCACCTTCGGTCCTACATGGCATACGGTCAGCGACGACATGGAGCACATCGACCGCGCCACGCTTGGAGCGGTAGGGCAGACGGTCGTGCAGGTGCTCTATTCCGAAAAGTAAGGCCGTAACGCTGTAACCGGCTGATAGCCAGGCGTGTTGTAAAAAGCCGTCTTTCGCATTGCGAAAGACGGCTTTTTGGCTTCTGAAAGACGGCCTTTTGCTTTGTAAAAGGCCACCTTTCGGGGTTCATCCGCAGTTCAGGTGTAAGCATACTTGTTCTGCCGGATTTGCAATCCGGCGGTTTCTAAGTGTGGATTTGCAATCCGCTCACCAACATACATCATTTTATAGATGTGCGGTTTGAGCGGATTACAAATCCTTATAGTAAATTTAGGCGGATTGCAAATCCGCCTAAAAATATTACCCTCCGCCTGAATTACAGTAGGATGTATATGTTTATTGGCTTTATATTCCATACACCTGAACTGCGGATGAACCGTCTTTCAGGTTGCCGTCAATGCTGCCTGCTGGGATGTGAGGCCATCCGATAATGCCATGATGTCTTTATGCAAGGTTCTTGGTAACTGTCATCGCTTGGCAGTTTGTTTTATTTTGAGCAGTCAGGCGGTTTTGTACCGATGTGTTTTTTTACGTTTTTTTTAGTTTGAGTTTTACTGCCCTGTTGGGTGTCAAATGACACACAAATCCCCTTCAGACAGCCGTTGAAATTGTTAAAAATACACTTATTTTGGGCGTATGAGACAAATTGAAATTGAAATGAGACAATTTTGACTATAACGTTAACCGTAAGTGTATAATTTTGTAACCGAAAGAAAACTTTGCTTTAAGTGAATTAATGTTTACTGCCTGTGAAAATCAAGTTTGGCAGTGTTAAAAAAGGTGTTTGACAACCTTTACGTATGTGTTTTTTGCCGGATATGCCGGAAAGCGTGTGGCAAATGGAAATAGCCCTGACTGGATTCGTTGTGATGCGGACAGGTGTGCCGGAGTGTCATGCATGATGTATATATATAAGTATAAAAAGTGATGCATTTTTCTAATACTATAATTGTTTAACTTTGGTAACTCAAAAGACTATGGATTATTCAAGACCAAAACAAAACTTGAAGGGCGTGGTGCTTGCATTGGGCATGGTTTGCGCCGCTTCTAACGCTTTTGCAGTTTCACTGGAGGCTCCGGCAGGGGAAAGGGGCAATTTTACCCCCCCCACTATGGCTGTGCAGCAGAAGGTGACAGTGACTGGTACCGTCAGTGATGCGGCAGGTCCGCTCATCGGCGCCACAATTAAAGTAAAGGGTTCGTCCACAGGTGTCGTGGCCGACATGGACGGACGCTTCAGTATCCAGGCCAACCCTTCCGATGTGCTTGAGATTTCATACATCGGTTACGTCACGCAGGAGGTGACGGTCGGCAACAAGACTAAACTCACAATCAAGCTCGAAGAAGAGAAGCACAACCTCAACGAAGTGGTTGTCATCGGTTACGGTACGCAGAGGCGCGAGGCCGTTACCGGTTCTGTGGCCAACATTAGCGGTTCAGAGCTGAACCAGATTGCCGCCACCAACGCAGCCCAGGCGCTCCAGGGACGCGTTGCCGGCGTGCTCATGACGCAGACCTCTTCAAAGCCTGGCGCGGAAATGCAAATCCGCATCCGCGGCCAGCGTTCGCTCAACGCGAGCAACGACCCGCTCATCGTGCTCGACGGAATTCCCTTCATGGGTAAGCTCTCTGACATCAACCCCGGCGACATCAAGTCGATGGACATCCTGAAGGACGCCTCCGCAACCGCCATCTACGGTAGCCGCGGTGCCAACGGCGTAATACTCATCACCACGGTGAAGGGCATGCAAGGCACGCCGGCGAAGGTAAGCTACAACGCTTACGTGGGCTTCAAGACTATTTTCCACAAGTTCCCGATGATGAACGGCAAGGATTATTCGGAAATGCGTAAGTACGCGCAGTGGAATACCGGCGGATATCAGAACTCTGTAGACGAGAGCGACGACATGAATACCGACTGGCAAGACCTGTTCTACCGCACGGGCATCTCGCACAGCCATGACGTAAGCGTTGCCGGAGGCACTAACGGCGGAAGCTACAGCTTCGGAGCAAGCTACTACCATGACGAGGCCGTCGTCCCGACACAGGGTTACGACCGTGTTTCAATACGCGGTAACTTCGACCAGAGCGTAGGCAAGTACTTCCGCTTCGGACTTTCCACCAATACCAACTACCACGAGACCACCGGCCAGAACATCAATATGTACAGCGTCCTGTCGCAGTCTCCGCTTATCAATCCCTACGATGCCGACGGCAACATGAAGGAAAGGGTGAGGATGCCGGCCGACGACATTTACCTTGTAACCAAGGATGTGATTGAAAGCCACAAGGACAACTGGCTGAACGAGGAAAAGGGCCTCGGCACGTACAACACAATGTTCGCAGAGGTAAAGTGCCCTTGGATTGAGGGGCTTAGCTACCGCGTGAACGTAGGTTTGAACTACCGTTCGTCAAAGCAAGGCGTGTTCACCGGCACAGGCGTGGGCAGCAGCAATGCTGACAACCCCAACAGCGCGTCAGTTCAGCAGGATATCACGAAGAACTGGGTGGTGGAGAACCTTCTCACTTACGACCGCACCTTCGCTGATAAGCACCACGTCAACTTCACCGGCCTCTACTCTGCCGAGCAGACTACGTTCGAGCGCACGTACATGTCAGGACAGAGCATTCCGGCGGAGTACTTCCAGTATTACAATATAGGAGCGGCGACGCAGAATCTTGCGGTTGACCCGTCCAAGCAGAACTACTGGCAGAGCGGCCTTATGTCATGGATGGGACGTATCATGTACACCTACGACAACAAGTATATGATTTCAGCGGCTGTCCGTTCGGACGGTTCTTCACGCCTGGCAAAGGGACACCAGTGGCACACATATCCCGCAGTGTCGGCAGGTTGGAACATCTCGCGCGAGAGTTTCCTGAAGGATGTCAAGTGGATTGACAACATCAAGCTGCGCGTAGGCTACGGTGAGACGTCAAACCAAAGTATCGACCCGTATTCCACCCTCGGTGCATTGAGCACCCGTCCGTACAACTTCGGCTCGTCAAACTTCAACCAAGGATACTATGTCGCTTCGCTTCCAAATAAGGACCTTGGATGGGAGTATTCGTCAACATGGAACGTCGGTGTTGACTTCTCGTTCTTCAGCGGCAGGCTGAGCGGTACGATGGAATATTACATCCAGAACACCAAGGACTTGCTCCTTAGCGTATCGTTGCCTGCGACATCGGGCGCAAGCAGCTATATGGCCAACGTCGGAAAGACACGCAACACCGGTTTCGAGTTCAGCCTCAACGGTGTAATCCTTGACAACAAGAACGGCTGGACATGGGATGCCGGAATCAACTTCTATTTCAACCGCAACGAACTCGTGGCTTTGGCTTCAGGCGCAAAGCAGGATATCAACAACCGTTGGTTTGTAGGCCATCCTATCGACGTAATCTATGATTACAAGAAAATCGGTCTCTGGCAGGAAGGCGACCCGTATCTCCTAGACTACGAACCGGGCGGCAACGTCGGCATGATTAAGGTTGAGTACACTGGTGAATATGACGAAAACGGCAAGCCTGTACGCCAAATCAACACGGACGACAGGCAGATAATGGACATGGAGCCTGACCTTGTCGGAGGTTTCAACACCAACGTATATTATAAAGGTTTCGACTTCTCTCTCATCGGAGCATTCCAAATCGGCGGCACGCTCATCAGCGCCTTGCACTCCAACATCGGTTACCTGAACTCTTTGGACGGACGCCGAGGACAAATCGACGTTGACTATTGGACTGAAACCAATACGGATGCCAAGTACCCGAGGCCGGGCGGCACATCGTCAAGCAACAACCCGAAGTACGGCAGCACGCTCGGTTACTTCGACGCCGGCTACCTTAAGGTGCGTGCCATCACTCTCGGTTATGATTTCGCACGCTTCAAGGCTGTAAAGGATTTCGGCATCAGCAAGCTGCGCGCTTACTTCACTGTGCAAAACCCGTTTGTGCTCTTCTCCCCGTTCACCAACGAGTGCGGACTTGACCCGGAGACCAACTCTATAACCAACGACGGCATTACGGCCGTGTCGATGGAAGGATATACCGGCGCGCACACGCTGCCTATCGTGGGCTACAATACTCCGGCTACACGTAATTTCTTATTCGGCATAAATCTGACATTCTAAAAACAAATAACTATGAATACCTTTTATAATAAAATAAGGAACTTAGGCATAGCTTCAGTCGGATTGCTTATGCTAAGTTCGTGCTCCGACATCCTTGACGAGCAGCCGCGTACCATTTACGAGCCTGGTTTCTTCCAAGAGGAGGAAGGCATCATGGGCGGATTGACAGCGCTTTACGCCCACCTGCGTGACACTTACGGCAACGGCTACTATCTAAACGCCTATGAGACAGGTACCGACGAATATACTTGGGGCCATGACGCAGACTCAAACTATAAGAACGGCGACCTTTCCGGAGTAGGTTCTCTCAACGCCGAGACTTGCCGTGCCGACGCGCTTTGGAACAACGCGTTCACATATATCAATACTGCGAGCGGCATCATTGAGAACGGTACGGCGGCAGGCATGGACGAATCGCTTGTCAGCGAGGCACGCTTCTTCCGTGCGTTCGACTATTTCCGTCTTGTGCAGACATTCGGAGGCGTGCCCCTTGACCTTGGAGCAGGCGAGCTTAAGTTCAACAACTCGCCGTCACGCCTCTCCGTACGCAACACCGTACCCGAGGTTTATACCAAGGCAATATTCCCCGATTTGCTCACAGCTATCGAGAACCTGCCCGAAACCGGCCGCATAACCGGTGGCGTTACGAAGACCGCCGCACGTATTACGTTGGCATGGGCTTACCTTACCTACGGCTGGTGGCTTGAGAATCCGAACAACATCCCCACCTATCCGGAGTGTGACCGCGTTGACCCTGACGGCCATGACAAGCAATGGTATTTCCAGGCTGCATACGACTTGGCTCTCGAAGGAATACAGAATCATGGTCCGTTTGGGCTTCAGCCGACATTCTATGACGTCAATGTAGGCTCTAACGACCGCAACAACGAAATAGTACTTTATGCCGACCACACGCAGGAAAGCGAGCAGTACAACGGCGGTTCATTGAGCTGGGCCAACGGTTCTACAGGGGAGAACTTTGCCGCGTGGATGGTAACGTGGGACTATACGCTGCAGACCGCGAAGAGACCCGACACGGGTGAATCGTACAACCCAGTACAGCGTATCGCAATCCAGGACGGCGGCCGCCCCTGGAAGTGCATGGCTCCGCCGCATGAGGTGTTTACGAACACGTTTGCCGACAAGGTGAACGACTCGCGCTTCGACGGAACTTTCACAACCGTGTACCGCGCTAACTGGGACCTTGCCCATGCCGACAATTCCCCTGCAACGCTGATTAACGCCAATGACATGCACATAAGCCCGGGCGACCCTGTCTTGACTTTCATTACGGATTATGACGCTCCGGCAGGTTCCACATACACGACCGAAAACACCGTAGGCGGTTTTGAGGCGCCCGGACGTTCGGATTATGTGGTGCCATTGTCAGCCATCAGCCGCCGCAAGTATCCTGCTCTGTGGAAAATCGCGATGTACCGTACAGACAACGGTGACGGCTTAGGCTCTCCTAACGGCTGTATCACGCGTCCGTATCCGGCCATCAAGTTCTCCGAGCTTTACTTCATCGGAGCCGAGGCCGCAGTGAAAGGAGCTACTGCACAGCCCGGCTATTCGGCACGCGACCTTATCAATGTCATCCGTGGCCGCGCCGGTAAGTGGCGCTTCAACAGGGTAACGAATACCGAATACATAGTCGACCACAGCACTGACATGACGAATGCCACGCCGCAGACAATCACAATCGACTACCTTGTTGACGAGCTTAGCCGCGAATACTTTGGCGAAGGCCGCCGCTGGTACGACCTTGTGCGCACGCAGACATGGCGTGAGCGCGCCGAGAAGTTCACCATCGCAGGCCCTGCTACAGAGGACCACACGCCTGAAACATTTACACGCGACATTCCCGACGGCTACTATCTCCGCCCGATTCCGCAGGCGCAGCTTGACGGAATGGAGATGACCGACGCCGAGAGGAACGAGTATCAGAACCCGGCGTACAGGTGGTGATGCGGTTTCAATGTAGCTGTATAATCTGAAACTTTCACGGGAGTGGGTGTTGTTGTAATACGGTAAGATTACACGGGCATGTCCACTCCCGTTGATTTAACAAGCATATAAGAAGAATGAAAAGGACTGTTGCATTTTTGTCTCTGCTTTTGGGCTTTGTTTTTTCCTGTCATGCGGAAGCCATTGGAAGGAAGCAGAACTTCGACTTTGACTGGAAATTCATCCTTGACGACAACTCCGCTTATTCTGGTTCTGCTGTAGATGAAAGCGCGTGGAGCGACGTCCAGTTGCCACACGACTGGAGCACAACGCTGGCATGGGACCCTACCGTAAGCGGCTCTGCCGCTCATTTGCCCGGCGGAATAGGATGGTACAGGAAGACGTTTGACGTACCATCTTCTTACAAAGGCAAGCGCATATCCATACTTTTTGACGGGATATACCATCAGAGCGACGTCTACGTAAACGGCCGTCACCTCGGGTTCAGGCCATACGGCTTTTGCAGCATAGAGTACGATTTGACACCTTATATAGTCTTTGGGGGCAAAAACGTCATAGCCGTAAGGGTCGACAGGAAAGAGAAGCAGGATGTATGCCGCTGGTATACAGGCTCCGGCATTTACCGCCATGCCTGGCTCATAGTGCGCAACCCGGTACACATACCTACATACGGCACGTATGTCACCACGCCGCGTGTCACCGAAGCGCAGGCCGACGTAGACATTGTGACTACGCTGGCAAACAAAAGCGGGAAGCAACAAAGCGTAACCGTGGCACAACGGATAATAGACGCCGGAGGGAAAACCGTAGCTAAAAGCAAAACCCTCAAACGCAGCTTGGCTGCCGGAGACTCTGTAGACGTGAAACAGACACTGGCCATAGGCAACCCGATACTGTGGTCGCAGGACAACCCGTACCTGTATGTCATGGAGACAACGGTGAAGGCCGGCGGCAAGACCGTTGACACATACCGCACCACGTTCGGTGTGCGCACGTTCAAGTTCGACCCCGAGCGCGGCTTCATGCTTAACGGCAAGCAGGTCAAGCTGAAAGGCTTGTGCCTGCATCAGGACATGGGCGTGCTCGGCACCGCCGTGCCCGACCGCGGCTACGAGTACCGCCTCGAGATTCTTAAGGAGTACGGCTGCAACGCCATACGCTGCGCCCACAACCAGCCTTCGCCGGAATTGCTGGACTTGTGCGACCGCATGGGGCTGCTTGTCATCGACGAGGCGTTCGACAAATGGAAGTCGGGCTATTATGCTAAGTACTTTGACGAGTGGTGGCAACGCGACCTTGCCGACATGATTTTGCGCGACCGCAACCATCCGTCAATAATCCTCTGGAGCATAGGCAACGAGGTGCAGGAGGCTTGGGACGAAGGCGACGAAGGCATAGAGCGTGCCAAGATGCTAAATGACTTCGTGCACAAGCTCGAGCCTACCCGGCCTACTACGCTTGCAGGGCAGAACAACCACAACGGCAAGTTCTCCGCCGTGGTCGACGTGACAGGCTACAATTACCTTGAGGCGAGGCTGCTTGCCGACCGCGCAAAGAACCCTACGCACTGCTATTTCATATCCGAGGAGCTGCCCTATTTCCAAGGGGCTGAAGGCAACATACGCGCTTACCTTACCGACAATCCGTGGAACACCGTGGCCGCGCATGATTTCATAGCCGGCGGATTCATCTGGTCGGGCGTGGATTATTGGGGCGAAGCCGGCGGCGACAGCAACGGCTGGCCCAACGGGCTGTTTGACATGGCCATGACGGAGAAGCCGCGTGCCGTGTTCCACCGCGCCATGTGGAATCCCGACAAGCCCGTCGTGGGGATAGCCGTGATGGACAACTCGCTCGACATAGACCACGGCCGCGACCTGTGGCAGTGGCCTTTGATGGCGTCGCACTGGAGCTTCCCTCCGCGTTACAGGGGGCTTATGATGGTGGTACGCACCACGACAAACTGCGAGAGGGTGGAGCTGGTGTGCAACGACAAGCAGATGGGAGTGTACACTACAGCCGACTTCCCCAACAATACGATAGAATGGAACGTGCCGTTCAACCCGGGAACCATCGTTGCCAACGCTTACAACGGCGACAGCCTCGTCGCTTCGTCAAGGCTCGTCACCGCATACAAGGCCGAAGCCTTTGCGGCTAAGGCCGACCGCACGAGGCTCAAGGCCGACGGGCAAGACTTGTCTTTCATAAGAATAGGACTGCAAGACAAGGACGGCAACCCTGTGGAGGTAGACGACCGCAACATCACCGTGACCGTTGAAGGCGACGGCGTGATGCGCGGCATCGACACTGGGGAGACACGCCGCAAGGCCCTTCTTACGGCAGGCACGGTAAAGTCGTACTTCGGCAGGGCGCAGGCCGTAGTGCAGTCAACGCGGAAAACCGGCACGATGTATGTGCGTGTAAGGGTAGAAGGGATTGACGGCGAGAAGGTGATAGCTATTGTCACGGAATGACAAGTTTGGCTTTCAATTGTTTCTACATGTTTGAAAACTATGGCAATATAGGCAGATTGCCTTACAGTACACGATGAGACAGGAGTGTTTCATAAGTGTTATTTGGGTAAAAAGCCAAGGGCGTGCCGCGTGAGCGGCGCGCCCTTATTTGTGGAGCGTATTTGTGATGAACTGCAAAATGCCGCCTTTTGCACTGCGAAAGGCGGCATTTTACATTGCAATTCATGGCCTTTTGCGGCGCAAAACATGGCCTTTTGAAAGCCGCCTCTTGCCGTTTCGGATAAAAGTCAGTATATTTGCATTGGCCAAGCTGCGTTCGGGAAGTTGCAATCAGGTCTGCTTCCCGCCTGTCGGCCTTGTCTTTGCAGGAATTGAATAAACAAAAAAGCGCTATGGAAAATGTTTCGGACAAGGTGTACAAGGTAACTAAGTCGAAGACGGTGCGCATGATTACCTCCGGCATGTGGTTTCTTCTCGTGGCGGTGTTCGTGCCCGTGTGGTATATGTTTCTGTGCGAGCCGTTCAACCTCACGGCGTTTATTATAATGTCGGCGGCTACGCTCTTTGCCTTGGGCGTGGTGCTATATTATTGGTTTATTTCGCCGAAAAGCGTAGAGCTGACCGACGGCGCGCTCGTGCTTCACCGCGTCGTGGGGCGCAAGGTGTTCCGTTACGCCGACATAGCCGAGGCCGGACTGTGGACGGGCAAGCCGTCCGACATGTTCCGTTGCTGGGGCAGCGGAGCGTTCTGCGGCTTCATCGGCTGGTTTTCCGGCAGCGGTCTCGGCACTCACTTCGAGTATGTAGGCAGTTACGACGACGCCTTTTACATCAGGCTGCGCGGCGGCCGCACCTACCTGTTGAGCTGCGACGGAGCGGAGCAGGCTGTGGACAGGGTGCGATGCAATATGTCAGCCGCCTCGTGTTGAGGCCGTTTTAGAGCCTGCCCTCTTCGGAGTAGCTGTAATACCGGCCGTCGGTGACGATTATGTGGTCGAGGAAGTGCAGGCGCATCAGTTCGCAGGCTTTCTTCATCCGCTGCGTCAGGCGGTCGTCGTCCGCGCTGGGGCGCGGGCTGCCGCTGGGATGGTTGTGGCATAGTGCTATGACGGTAGCGTTGCAGAGCAGCGCGTGCTTCACGGCGAGGCGTATGTCAACGGCGGTCTCCGTTATGCCTCCGTGCGAGAGCATGACGCTTTTTATTAGCTTGAAGTTCTGGTTCAACAGCACCACCCACGCCTCTTCTTCAGGCAAGTCCTGCATTTTCGGCAGCATGTATTCGTAGATTGCGGCGGCTGAATCGAGCTTGTCGCGCTCAACGGCTTTCTCTGCCTGCCGCCGTTTGCCCAGTTCGCAGGCCGCGATTATTGTCACGGCCTTGGCCGGGCCGAGACCTTTGTAGCGGCCTCCGGCCAGCTCGTCGATGGTATGTTTGCCAAGGGTGTTGAGGTTGTTGCCGCAGTCGGCGAGCACGCGCTTCATCAGGTCTACCGCGCTTTCGTCCTGCGAGCCCGAGCCTATGAGTATTGCCAGCAGTTCGGCGTTGGTCAGCGCCGCCGCGCCGTGCTTCATCAGTTTTTCGCGCGGCCGGTCTTCCTCCGCCCATTGGTTGATGGAAAGTTTGTTCATTATCCTTTGATTGAGAATTTAGAATTGGGAATTGATAATTATGATTACCTTCTTATGTTAAGCGTTGGATATCGTATTTACGGCTGCATGTTCTCTTTTGATGTTTTTATTATCTTGACGAGTATGCGTATTATTTCCTCATTGTCGCTTATCATTGATTTCATTTGTTTTTCCGTAATGTAGTTGCCGCTGTGCAATGTTTTCAGCCAAAAGAGGGTTTCGTCGGCTTCTTTTAGTGCAATGCCAAGTTTGTTGATGAAGTCCGCTTTGCTTTGGGCGTTTCTGCTTTCGGCGGTATTTGCTCCGATGCTTGTGCCGCTACGTAGTATTTGTTTGGAAAGTGTCTGCTCGCGCTTAACGTCTCTAAGGTATTTATATAGCTTTACAATCCTTGAGGCGTAAGCTTCCGTCTTTGTTTGTATTATGTTTTCTTTCCGACGCAGCATTGTTAGTATTTGTTCCTTTAATCAGTCCGTCTGTCTTTATCGGGAAAATGTCGTATGGCTGTTATTGAACAGAGGTAATCATAATTTTCAATTCCCAATTCCCAATTTTCAATTATAAAAGTTTTTCTCAAAAGCCTGGAACTCGTCCTGACCCCTTACACAGCGTTTCCACCACGCTTCGATGAAGCCGCAGCCGTAGCCGAAGAGCTGCACGAAGGCCGCAGGGACGCTTAGCAGCCCCACCTTGAGGCTCTTGTTGGCGGCGGTGGAGTCGGCGGCGATGAGCAGGCAGTACAGCAGGATGGGCAGCCACGGGCCGGCGCACAGCCAGTACCAGCGGTGTATGTCGTCATACTCCATCAGGACGCGCCCTATGGCCGACGTGAGCACGAGCGCACACACGCCGACGGTGAACACCGTAGGCAGCATGTGGACGAGCTTGAGCGACTCGGGGTATTTCTTGTAGAGGTTGATGCGCGCTATGCCGCTGTTGTACACCTGGCGGAAGAACTTGCGGAAGTCGGTGCGCCGCTTGTGCCAAACCCACGCCTCTGGGAACAGGCGGCAGTGGCATCCAGCCTTGAATATGCGTATGCTGAAGTCGATGTCTTCGCCGAAGCGCATCTTGGAGAAGCCTCCGAGGCGCAGGTAGATGTCGCGGCGTATGCCCATGTTGTAAGAACGTGGGTAAAATTTGTCAAGCTTTTTCTTGCCTCCGCGTATTCCGCCCGTGGTGAAGAAGCTCGTCATGGAGTAGCTTATGGCCTTCTGCGTGTCGGTGAACGAGGCGTGCGCACGGTCAGGACCGCCGAAGGCGTCGGCCGGTTCGCGTCCAAGCTCGTCGTCGACGGCTTGAAGGTAGCCTTCAGGCACTACCACGTCCGAGTCGAGAACGATTAGATATTCGCCTTTCGAGCGTTCCGCGCCGTAGTTGCGGCTCTGCCCCGGGCCGCTGTTCGGCTTGGCGTAGTAGTGCAGGTCGAGCCTGTCGGCGTATTTGTCGCATACGTTCTTGCATGGCGTCGTGCTGCCGTCTTCAACGATGATGACCTCGAAGTCTTTAAGCGTTTGCGTGGTAAGGCTGGCAAGGAGTTCGTCAACCTCGTCGGGGCGGTTGTACACTGGAACGATGAAAGAGTATTTCATAGCAGTAGGTTGTTAAAGGGATTAAGGTGTTTGAAGGTGTTTGAGGCGAGTGTCTTGCCTCAAAATCCGATATAATCAAAGAAATAAAGGGAACCAAGGGAGTTGAAGACGCATGCTTTATTGTCGTGCCTGACCCTGAAAGCTGTTGTCTTTAACTCCCTTGGCTCCCTTTATTTCTTTAACTCCCAGTAAGGAGGATTATTCCTTTACGCGGTTGAGGTAGCTGCCGTCGCGCGTGTCTATCTGGATGAGGTCGCCCTCGTTGATGAACAGCGGAACGCGTACTTCTACGCCTGTTTCAAGCGTTGCGGGCTTCGTGGCGTTGGTTGCGGTGTCGCCCTTTATGCCCGGCTCGCTGTGGGTTACGCGCAGGTTGGTCTTCACCGGCATTTCAGCGTACAGTATTGTGCCGTCGGTAGTGTCGGTAACTACTTCCACAACGTCGCCTTCCTTCATGTAGTCGACGCCTATGATGTTGTCGCGGCTGATGGGAAGCTGCTCGAATGTCTCCTGGTTCATGAAAATCAGTCCCGTGGGGTCTTCATACAGGTATTGGTAGGGACGGTGTTCGATGCGTACGTCCTCGAGCTTGAAGCCAATCTGGAATGTACGTTCGAGAACTCGTCCGTCGGTTACGTTCTTAAGCTTTGTACGCATCACCGTGTTGCCTTTTCCCGGCTTCACGTGCTGGAAGTCGATGCAAATCCACACCTGGTTGTCCATGCGGATGCAGGTGCCTTTCTTTATTTCCTGTGAGTTAATCATTTTTGTATGTTTATTAAATTGTTGTTTCCTGTATGTAATGTCCGTACAAGGCTGCACTTGGAAGCCTCTGCTTCATCGGTTTGTTACGCCATGTATTCCTAAAAAGTTGACTTTCAGGCTGCAAAGTTACTATTTTTTTAGAAAAAAGCATAAAACAAAAGGCTAAAAAACGCATTATCCTTTGTCGTTTGAAAAGAAATGTGTACTTTTGCAGCCCAAAGCGTGGAAACGAATAAACAACAAAATAAAATAAGAATATGAAAAGAACATTTCAGCCGCACAACAGGCGTAGGGTGAACAAGCACGGTTTCCGTGAGAGAATGGCAACTAAAAACGGCCGCCGCGTGCTTGCTGCGCGTCGCGCAAAGGGGCGCAAGAAGCTTACTGTTTCGGACGAGCATCACGGCAAATAACAGCCAGCCCGTAAGAAATTGGACGAGAAAAGGAAAGAAGTAAAGCGATGTCTTTGCTTCTTTCTGTTTTTTTCATACCTTTGCAGGAAAACATACGACAGGAATGAAGACGAGGGATTTCTTTAGAAAAATCTTCAGTTTGAGGCTTTGGTTGAACCTGGTCTCCATGCTGGTTGTCGTCGTCTTGTTGTGCTGGGGTGTGAAGGTGGGGCTTGACATATACACCCATCACGGCGAGGAGATAACCGTGCCCGACGTTAGGCAAAAGTCTTTTGCCGACGCGGAACACATTTTGACAGGGAAGGAGCTTGGAGTCGTGGTCAGCGATACAGGCTATGTCAAGACTTTGCCGCCGGACTGCATCCTTGAACAGTCGCCGGAGCCGGGCAAGGTGGTGAAGTCGGGGCGTGTGGTGTATGTTGTCATCAACTCTTCCCATTCGCCGATGCTCACCATTCCCGACATAATCGACAATTGCTCTTACCGCGAGGCTCGCGCCAAACTGGTTGCGATGGGCTTCAAGGTCGGGACAACCGAGTATATACCAGGCGAAGGCGACTGGCTGTACGGGCTAAAGTCGAAGGGACAGTTGCTGCATAACGGGCAGAAGGTGTCTGTGAACGATGTCATCATAATGCAGGTGGGTGACGGCATGCGCGACATGAACGACTCCATCGTATATGCCGAACCAGAGTTTTATGACGAGTTCGGCGATTCGGTCGAGGTCGTTCCGCCGTCAGACGGTGTCCTGTACACCGGGCCGGAACAGAACGGCGAAGTTGACGAGTTTGAAGTTGTCACAGGGCCGGAACAGTAAGTCTTTCACTCCAATGTCATTCGCATCAATACATTCATGGCAGAAGATTACATCGACGACATAGGTTTTGACGATGACGAAGGGCAGCAGTTGTATGAGCATCTGCGCGTCGTCGTAGACAAGGGCCAGGAGCCGCTGCGCATCGACAAGTTCATGTTGAAGAAATTGCAGCACACCAGCCGCAACCGCATACAGCGTGCGGCCGATGCTGGTTTCGTACATGTCAACGACCGTCCGGTTAAGAGCAATTACCGCGTTCGTCCACTTGATGTCATCACGTTGATGCTTGACAGGCCGCAATACGACAATACCATTGAGCCGGAAGACATCCCTCTTGACATCGTTTACGAAGACCCGGAGCTTATGGTGATAAACAAGCCTGCCGGACTTGTTGTGCATCCAGGGTGCGGAAACTGGCACGGCACGCTTGTGAACGCCGTGGCCTGGCACATGAAAGACGTCCCGACGTATGACCCGAACGACCCGGAAGTGGGGCTGGTCCACCGTATCGACAAAGATACGAGCGGCCTGTTGGTCGTAGCAAAGACGCCAAATGCAAAGACAAAGCTCGGACTACAGTTCTTCAACAAGACCACTCACCGTAGCTATAACGCCCTTGTATGGGGAAATTTCACCGAAGATGAAGGCCGCATTGAGGGCAATATAGGGCGCGACCCGAGGGAACGTATGCGCATGGCGGTGTTCCCTCCTGATTCGGAAACAGGCAAACCGGCCGTGACTCATTACCGCGTAATCGAGCGTTTCGGGTATGTCACTCTTGTTGAGTGCATCCTTGAGACGGGACGCACGCACCAGATAAGGGCGCACATGCGGCATATCGGCCATCCGCTCTTTGCCGACGAGCGTTACGGAGGCACCGAGATACTGCGCGGCAACCGCACGGGCAGCTACCGCCAGTTCATCGAAAACTGCTTCAAGACATGTCCGCGGCAGGCGCTTCATGCCAAGACGCTGGGCTTCGTGCATCCGGCTACAGGCGAGCAGATGGACTTCACCTCTCCGCTTCCCGACGACATGGAGCGGCTTATAGACAAGTGGAGGGTTTATATAAAAGGAAATGAATTTAAATAAGCATACTTTATGAAAAATCTCAAGAGAACCGTTGCCATAGTGTGCGGAGGTAATTCTTCCGAGTATGGCGTCTCTTTGCGTTCGGCCCAAGGGCTTTATTCTTTCTTTGACAAGGAAAGATACAATGTCTATATCGTCGTTGTGAAGAATCTTGACTGGCACGTGGAGCTGTCTGACGGCACAACCGCGCCTATTGACCGCAACGACTTCTCGTTCATGGAGAACGGCAAATTGGTGCAATTCGACTACGCTTACATCACAATACACGGCACGCCGGGTGAGAACGGCATACTTCAGGGCTATTTCGAGCTTGTGCATTTGCCTTACTCTACAAGCGGAGTGCTTGTGGAGGCGTTGACTTTCAACAAGTTCGTGCTCAACCAATACCTTCGCGGCTACGGTGTCCGCGTGGCCGACAGCCTGCTCATCCGCAAGGGATACGAGGAGATTGTCAGCGACGACGAAATCGAGGAGCGCATCGGGATGCCGTGTTTCGTCAAGCCTGCGGCCGACGGCAGCAGCTTCGGCGTGTCCAAAGTGAAAAACAAGGACCAGCTTGCCCCGGCCATACGCAAGGCCATGCTTGAGAGTGAGGACGTAATGGTAGAGCAGTTTATACAAGGAACTGAAATCTCAATCGGCTGTTACAAGACGCACGAAAAGAGCGTAGTGCTGCCTGCTACGGAAGTTGTTACGCAGCGTGAGTTCTTTGATTATGACGCGAAGTACAACGGACAGGTGCAGGAAATCACGCCGGCGCGCCTTTCTCCTGAAACGACCAAGCGCGTCGAGGAAATCACGAGCCAAATTTATGACATACTGCACTGCAACGGAATCATCCGCATCGACTACATCATCAGCTGCGGCAAAGGCAGCGACGGGCAGGAAGTGGACAAGGTGAACATGATTGAAATCAACACCACTCCCGGCATGACGGCCACGAGCTTCATTCCGCAGCAGGTCAAGGCGGCCGGCCTTAGCATGACCGACGTGCTTACCGACATCGTGGAAAACCAGTTCCGATAAATCTTTATTGAGTTTAAGACGTCAAGGGGATAAGGTCTTCATTTATTCCCTTGACGTTTTTAATTACTTGTAATATTAAATCTTGACATCTATGAAAGTTCCCGTTGAATTTGACAGCATCCGTCCTTTCGAGCCGGAAGAGCTGCCGCAGGTGTTCGAGCGGTTGCTTGCCGACGGGCAGTTCAGGCAGGTTTTGGCATACGCCGTGCCCGGTTTGCCTTTTGAGAAGGTGCGCGAGAAGATGCTTTCGTGCAAGACAAACCTTGAGTTTCAGGTCTCGTTCTGTTACGGTTTCGTGCAGGCTTTGGTCGACAAGCTCACCACCGGCTGCGACATGGACGCTTCGGCGGTAGACAATACGGGGCGTTACACGTTTGTAAGCAACCACCGCGACATCGTGCTTGATTCGGGTTTCCTTGACAAACTTCTGATAGACAGCGGCTTCAATACTACCTGTGAAATCGCAATCGGCGACAACCTGCTCGCCCTTCCGTGGGTGAAAGACCTTGTAAGGGTGAACAAGTCGTTCATCGTAAGGCGCGGATTGTCGCCCCGTGAGACGCTTATGGCAAGCCGTCTGCTCTCCGATTACATGCACTTCGTAATCGAGCAGAAGCACGACAACATCTGGATTGCCCAGCGCGAAGGGCGCGCCAAGGATTCCGACGACCGCACCCAGCCTGCCATCCTGAAGATGATGGCAATGGGCGGAGGCCGCGGCGACGTTGTGGAAAAGCTGCGCCGCCTGCACATAGTGCCGCTTGCCATATCGTATGAGTATGACCCCTGCGACTACCTGAAGGCGCGCGAGTTCCAATTGAAGCGCGACAACGCCGACTGGAAGAAGTCGGCCGAGGACGACATCGTGAGTATGCGCACCGGAATAACAGGCTACAAGGGGCGTGTGCATTACCAGTGTGCGCCGTGCATCGACGCCTGGCTCGACTCGCTCGACCCTTCAACGCCTAAGACAGAGGTGTTTGACGTGATTGCTGCACACATAGACCAGGGCATACACAGCAACTATCGCCTTTATCCCTGCAACTATGCAGCCCTCGATATGCTGCACGGTGACAGCGCTTTCAGCGGTAAATACACGGCTGAAGAGAAGGCCGCGTTTGAGAAATACCTTGCTGGACAGCTTGCAAAAATCGACATTCCGTCGAAGGACGAGCCGTATCTTATGGAGCGCATGCTCACAATGTACGCCAACCCAGCCGTCAACTATCTTAACGCCACGCGATGAAACACTGCCTGAAATACATTCTCCTGCCGCTCGTTTTCGCGCTTTTTGCGTGTGAAAACGAGGCGTATGACACCGGCGACGGCCCTCTCTCTGACATGCGTGCCGACTTTGTCGAGGCGCAGACTGATGCCGACGCGCGCATGGTAAGCGTTGAGACCGACGACGGCGAGCGGCTTTACCTTACCGGCGCGGTGACCGTAGGCTGGATGGAACGCCCCGACACCGTGTACCGTGCGCTGCTATATTATAATAAGGTGGAGGCCGACGGCGGCACGTACCGCGCCGAGCCGCTCGGCCTTACGCAGGTGCTTGTGCCGCCGGTGACCGACATTGCTGACGTGAATGACGGCTTGAAGGCCGACCACTTGGAGTTTGTCAGCTCGTGGAAGAGCGCCAATGGCAAGTATCTCAACCTTGAACTTGGCATCAAGACGGGCGCGGTTGACGGCTCGTATGGCACGCAGACGCTCGGCCTTGTATGCCTTGGCGTTGACGAACAGAGCGACGGTACGCGCCTTGTGCGTCTCGCCCTGTACCACGACCAGGCCGGAGTTCCAGAGTATTATACGGCTACGGCATACGTAAGCATAGCCGTGTCGCGCCTACCCATCGAGCCTGCCGCAGGCGACGAGGTGAGCATCGACATCGAGACTTACGGCGGAACGCTTACGCGCACGTTCTCTTTTTAATCAGAAATTCAGTCAAGAAGGCTGCCGCCCTGTCGTCGGGTGCGCAGCCTTTTATTATACTTTGCCGCGTGTTTTTTCGCTAAAATTCGATAAAAGAATAAGAATATATTGGAAATAAGCTACTTATGAGCCTTTCTCAGAGAGTGAGGTAATGACTTGGCAACAGACTTAAATTCTACGATTTGCCGTACATTTCTGTCAAAACAACTCTTTATACTGCAAATATACACATTAAGAATGAATCAAGGTGTAATCAATTTCTTATTTTTGTAGTGAAATTGCATTTGAATTGTTAGAATAGCAATTTTCGGGTCGTTGTTTAGAAGATAGTGCAGTAACTTTGCACCATCAATCTAAAAGCAAAACGACATGAGAATAAAAGTTTTAATAATGACAGCTCTATTAGTGGCTGCAAGCAATACTAATGTATTTTCACAAGGTATGGAAATAAAGAAAACAGTAACGCCGCAAGAAGTGGTTGAAAACGTCCATAAGGCGGCAGAATTGCTTAAAACCCAAGGGAAAGAGGGCATTGGGATTTTGCGTGACCCTCAGTATGAACTTAACACTGGCGATGCCTACATCTTTATCATTGATGTAGAAGAAAGCCTTGTGGTTTCCAATCCAAGGTTTCCTGAACGTAATGGCGGTAACATTCGTGAGCATCTGGATTGGGCAGGAAAACATTATGGCATAGAATTGTGCGATGTGGCTATGCAAGGCGGCGGTTGGATAGAGTTTGTATGGCCGAAACCGGGTACAACAGAAGGAGTACGCAAGATTTCTTATATTTATCCAGTTCCCGGTCTCCGTTATACGGTATGTGCAGGTATCTATGATGATACAATGAGCCTTGATGAACTGAACAGAATGTCAGGTGTTTCGGCTGAATCTCCCAAAGTTGCCGTTTTGTTTGAAGTGAAGCCCAAAACGGAGGGGAAAGAGGAATATCTCAAACTGGCTGCGGCATTGAAAACGGAATTGGCAAAGATGCCAGGATTCATCCGCGTGGAGCGGTTCGCCAGCTTGAATGAGGAAGGTAAACTGTTGAGCCTCTCGGTATGGGAGAATGAGGATGCAGCCGCTGCATGGCGCAACCAACTCAACCATCGGGGCAGCCAGAAGAAAGGGCATGATGCGTTGTTTGAGCGTTACCATATCTCGGTGGCATTCATTATCCGCGAATACACGCAGGATGACCGCAAGGAAGCTCCGGCAGATTCAAACCAATTCTTGGGAATAAAGTAAAACCGGATGGAGAACTTCTTTCAATATGGCGAAACGGAGATAGCCTATCTGAAACAGGCGGACAAGCGGTTGGCGGAAGTCATTGACCGGATTGGCAAGGTGGAAAGGCGGGTCATTCCCGACCTTTTCGCTGCCTTGGTACACTCCATCGTAGGACAACAGATTTCCACCAAAGCGCACGAAACGATTTGGAGACGGATAGAGAATGCCTTGGGGAAAGTAACGCCCGAAGCTATCGACCGCCTTCCTGTGGAGGAGCTGCAAGGCTTTGGCATCACGTTCAAGAAAGCGGCTTATATCCGCAATGCCACGCGAAAAGTGATGGACGGAACATTCGATATTCAGGCACTTTATACGATGAGTGACGATGAAGTCTGCGCCCGGCTCTCGGAACTGGACGGCATCGGCGTATGGAGTGCGGAGATGCTGATGCTTTTCTCCATGCAACGCCCGGACATTCTCAGCTTCGGCGACTTGGCCATACAACGGGGATTGCGCATGGTCTATCATCATCGGAAAATCACCCGTGAACTGTTCGAGAAATACCGACACCGTTTCTCCCCTTACAATAGTGTTGCCAGCCTCTATCTGTGGGCTGTGGCAGGCGGTGCCATAGAGGGCATGAAGGATTATGCGCCAAAAAATAAAAGGAGATAGCTTATGCATACACAACAGCAACTGAACTATGAGCGCATCGCATCAGCCATCCGTTTCATCAAGGAAAACAGGCGGGAGCAACCGAAGCTGGAAGAAGTGGCGGAACACGTACACATGAGTCCGTACCACTTCCAACGGACATTTCAGGAATGGGCAGGAACATCTCCCAAGCATTTCCTGCAATACCTGAACGTGGAATATGCCAAACGCATCTTGCAAGAGACGCACGCATCGCTGTTCGACACAGCGTGTGAAGTCGGACTTTCGGGCACAGGCAGGCTTTACGACCTGTTTGTCAATATTGAGGGGATGACGCCCGGCGAGTACAAGAATGGCGGAGAAAATCTGGCCATCCATTACAGCTTCGCGGAAAGCCCTTTCGGGGAAATCTTTGTGGCATCCACCGATAAAGGCATCTGCTGCTTGGAATTTACGGATAACCACCCGGTCAGCATTGATAACTTGAAACGAAAGTTTCCTAATGCAAAGTACAAACAGATTGTAGACGAACTGCAACAGAACGCCCTATTCATTTTCACGCAGGATTGGAGCAAACTCAAGGAGATAAAACTGCACTTGAAAGGAACGGACTTCCAACTGAAAGTGTGGGAAGCATTGCTCAAAATCCCGATGGGAGGATTGACCACCTATGGCGATATTGCTGCCGGTATCAACCACCCGAAGGCTTGCCGAGCTGTGGGGACTGCCGTAGGTGAGAATCCCGTAGCTCTCCTGATTCCCTGCCATCGCGTTATCCGTTCCACAGGTGAATTGGGTAATTATCATTGGGGTGATGTCCGTAAGACCGCCATTATCGGGTGGGAAGCCGCAAGGAAAGAGCAAAGTAATTTCAATTTCTGACCAACGGGAGGATAGCGCGGTTTCTAATTGCGGATTTGCAATCCGCACATGCCCAAACATTTACCTCATGACTGCGTGGTTTGAGCGGATTGCAAATCCTTATATTAACGTGAGTTCGGTATAAGGAACAATTTTACTAATAAAGAAAAACTTGCCTTTTCTTTCGCCCCAAGTGGTCGGCTGGTATCTGTCATTCCGCGCTC
>OGGJ01000896.1_pt1 | contig 28242 bp, 20 predicted proteins | sample 1571071 | NCBI WGS metagenome assembly OGGJ01 (sample SAMEA2581954, study PRJEB24529) | metagenome | biome: Human gut stool | place: China | collected 2011
GCTATCTTTCTATTTCTTCTGTCCGTTCACCATCCCACAAAAAATCGTGATGAACCGTTTATTTTGTATTGTGATTTAAACAAATAACAGTACCGCCCCGACAGTAAAAATCAAAACAGCAAAATGCGCTTGATTGTGCGGGGCGGCTCTTAGATAAACTTGTTAAATTTTACTTGGAGTATTTACTCCACTGTCCGTTTGAGTAAATCATATTTACATCGGGGATTTTTAAGTCACCTGTCTGTGCTGAACCGTTATTGAATATAGCATATTCTGCACCATTCGGAAGTTCAAATCTGTATGTGTTATTACCTATACTTTCCATAGCCTTGCCGGGCCAGCTCATATAAGTAGAATCTTTTGAACTCCATACATAGACATTTACTGTTGACCAGTTTTCCGTATTATTGAAATAAACATAATTCTTCGTCTGAATTGAAGTCGGTTCGGTTGTTGGCTCTGTGACATTTGTTGTAGGCTGGGTGGGTGCAACATTTTCTGTGTAAGTACCGCAGTATGAGTCTTCAACAATAAGCTTAACGATATAAGCCTGAATCATAGTTGCGTCTTTTACAGAAATAACAGAATCCTTGTTTACATCTGCCGCAATGAGAGCCTCATCGCTTAAAGTCGATAGGTTAACAATGTATCTTTGAACCTCTGTTGAATCACAGACTGTAAATGTTCCGTTTAAATCAACATCACCGATAAGAATTCTGTTTGAAGGATCTGTTACCGGCTGAGTTGTAGAAGGCTGTGTTGTAGCAGGCTGTGATGTGGTAGGTTGAGTTGCGATTGTAGGACGGACTGTCGTGGAAGGAGCTGTAGTCGGCTGAGTGGGTTTTACAGTCGAATAGTTCTGCCAAGAACCGTTGCTGTAAATTTTATTACCGTCTGCAATCATGAGGTCATCTGTCTGACTGTCACCGTTGTTGAAGATTACATATTTTGCACCGTCAGGCACTTCAATATCAAAAATATTATTACCCTTGTCAGTCATTTTCTTGCCCGGCCACGATGTCATTTCTTTATTATCATCACTCCAGAAATATGCATTGACCTTAGACCACTTGGTTGATGAGTTATCATAAGCAACAACCTTTACGGCATTCGGATCTACCTTTGTGTATGTATATGTTTCCGGATCGGATGTTGTCTTGCCGTCGCTTGCTTTTACTGTTACTGTGGTTACAGTATCGTAAGCAAGGTTTGTACCGATTGTAATTTTCTGACCGTTTGTGTAGTTTACAAATGCACCGTCATCAATTGAATACTGAGCATTTTTTGCATTCTTGCAATTGAGCGTAAGTGTGAGCTCATCTGTATTGTAGTTTGTTGAACCCGGAGTTACTGACGCTGAAGGTCCTTCGGGTTCGGCATCATAGACTACTGCTATACCTGATGAACCTATTGTACCTGAAATGGTGCTTGATGTAATTGTAAATGTGTTGCCCGAAACAGCGTCTGTGTATGTACCCGGTTTTGCGTAACCGCCGCCGTTTTCTACCGATACTTCGCCGCTTCCGCTGCCTTTTACGATAACAGCACCGCCGTCTTTACGGGTAATTACAGAACAACCGTCTGACACGGTGTAGTAATCGGCTTTACCGTCCATTGCATTATGGAACTTATTGATTTGGGCAACCTCACTGCTGGTGAAATGAGTTGAGCCTTTTTCTCCCATTTTGATACTGTCTTTGTTGGTTGAAGAAGGACGGGAAAAATAAAGAGCAGTAACCTTATTACGGCTTGCCGCAACCGCATAGGCACGGTCAATAACATTCTGACTCATTTCATTTGAAAAGCCCCAGTCTTTGTTATTTGACCATGTATCATGGCTTTCACCCCAATAAAGAAGCTTATCGTTTGAAATGCCTTTTTCACTCCAGTTTCCGCTTGAATCAGGAGCTTTGCCTGAATTAAACGAATCACGGAGTTCTTTACCGTAGTTACTGTCTGTGACAGAAATATAATCGGTATACTCTTTCATAATGTCTTCATTGCCTGTCGAACGGTCATCGGGACCGCCGAGAATTTCGCCGTAGTTATAAAGACCGTACTGTGTTACCGATTTCCAGAAATCGTCGCCTTCGCTCGGAACGCCAATGTGTTTTGCGGCATCCCAACGAAGTCCGTCAACACCTACCGACTTAAGTTCCTGAACATAGTTGCAGACTTTTTGCTGAACAAATGGATTTTCGGTTGCAATGTCCGGCATACCAATCGAGCCGTGTGTTACCTGCCAACGGTTTTTCCAGTCAATACCTCCGCCGAAGGTATGCCAATACTCGGATGGCTTTAAATCGTTGTCTATGTTGTTGTGATCGCCTCTCAAATGGTTAGCGACAACATCGACAATAACCTTAATTCCGTACTTATCTGCTTCATCGCAAAGCGACTGAAGTTCAGCCTTTGTGCCGATACCGTTTGTTCCGATACTGAATGAAATTGGCTGATATAACCAATACCAAGTACCTGTTCCGTTTGGCTGTGCCGGAGAAGTCTGTATACTTGTAAATCCTGCCTTTGCAATTTTAGGCAATTCAGCCTTAATATCGTTATAAGTCCAGTCAAAACAATGCAAAATTACACCGTCCTGAATGTTATCTTTGAGCTTGTACTTATTAGTCGATACGGATGACGAGCTTTCTGCCGCCTGCACACCGAATGAACCGGAAACGAAGGCAGATAAGCTTGCCGACAGAATGCTCACGCTCAATATTGCGCTGAGTATTTTTGATTTTGTTTTCAAATTTTTACACACCTTTCACATTAATTTCAAAACTCTGCAATGTGTCGAATCAATCGACTGAAACTAATCAATTTAAATCAATTTCGATAGATTTCAGCATAAAGCAAAGTACAATAAACAGCAGCGTAAATGCAATGCTTTTTTAAATTAATTGCATATGTGCATAATATTTGTACAAATTGCTATGATTCAACAATAATATTAAAGCACCCACAAAAGGTGCCTTAATATGCGACTGTGTCTGTAAGCCGGGTTTTGTCGTGAACAGCCATCTATCTTGGCAGACCGTTACCGAATCTGCTCGATGCCACCTCCTAAGGACACGCCGAGCAAGCGTATAATGTCCTACCACGGTGTTGCTTCAAATAGGGTTTACACGGCAGAGCAGTCTCCTGCCCTCCGGTGAGCTCTTACCTCACCTTTCCATCCTTACCATATAATGGCGGTAATTTTCTGTTGCACTATCCCTGGAGTCGCCTCCGGCGGCCGTTAGCCGTTATTATTGCTCTGTGAAGCCCGGACTTTCCTCGCACAGTGCCTTTCGGCAGCTGCTCGCAGCTGTTCAACACACTCGCACATTTATTTTATACCTTTTTTGTACAAAAGTCAAATGAATTTTGTGATTTTTACTTGATATAACGGCTTTTTAGGGGTATAATGAAAGGGAAATTATTATAAGGAGTTACCGATATGGATATCAGAAAAGAATCACTCAAAAAACACTATGAGTGGAACGGTAAGATTGAAGTTGTTTCAAGAGTTCCGATTAACTCGGCTGAAGACCTCTCTCTTGCCTATACTCCGGGTGTTGCAGAACCGTGTCTTGAAATTCAGAAGGACTATGACAAGTCTTTTGAACTCACAAGAAGAAACAACCTTGTTGCCGTTGTAACCGACGGTACAGCTGTTCTCGGTCTTGGTGACATAGGTCCTGAGGCAGGTATGCCTGTTATGGAGGGCAAATGTGCGCTTTTTAAGGAATTCGGCGATGTTGACGCATTTCCTATTTGCGTAAGAAGTAAGGATGTTGACGAAATTGTAAACGCAATTTACCTTATCAGCGGTTCATTCGGCGGAATCAATCTTGAGGATATTGCCGCTCCGAGATGCTTTGAAATTGAAAAGAAGCTCAAAGAGAAGTGCGATATTCCGATTTTCCACGATGACCAGCACGGTACTGCCGTTATTGTTGCCGCAGGTCTTATCAACTCACTCAAGCTTGTTCACAAGAAGCTTGACGATATCAAGGTTGTTATGAACGGTGCAGGTGCGGCAGGTATTGCAATTGCAAAACACCTTCTCAATATGGGTGTAAAGGACATTACGCTTTGCGACAGTAAGGGTATTATCTGCAAGGGTGATCCGAGACTTAACGCTGTTAAACAGGAAATGGCTGAAATTACTAACCTTTCGCACATTGAGGGTTCGCTTGCAGACGCAATGAAGGGTGCTGATGTATTCCTCGGAATTTCTGCCGCAGGTTGCGTAAGCGAAAAAATGGTTAAGTCAATGGCTAAGGATCCTATTCTTTTTGCTATGGCTAATCCGACTCCCGAGATTATGCCTGACATCGCTAAAAAAGCCGGTGCGGCTGTTGTAGGTACAGGCAGAAGTGACTTTCCTAACCAGATTAATAATGTACTCGCTTTTCCGGGTATTTTCAGAGGAGCTCTCGACTGCCGTGCAAGCGATATCAACGAAGAAATGAAAGTTGCCGCATCTTTTGCAATTGCTTCACTCGTGAGCGATGAAGAGCTTAATGCAGATTATATTCTTCCCGAGGCATTTGACAAGAGAATCGGTAAAACTGTTGCTGAGGCTGTTAAGAAGGCCGCTGTTGAGACAGGCGTTGCAAGAATCTGATAAAGATTTGCAAATAAATATTTTAAGAGAAAGAAAAAGAGGAAAACAATGAAAAAGACAGTTACTTTATTGGTACTGATTTCAATGCTGTTCTCCACTGTTTTTCTGTTCACCGGATGCGGTGATTCATCGGTTAAGGAAATTAAGACTGCCGATGATATCAAAGGAGCGTCCGTAGGTGTTCAGACAGGTACAACCGGCGACACTTTTGTATCTGACTATGAGGCTGACGGCACCAAGGTTATGCGTTACAGCAAGGGTGCCGACGCTATCGTAGCTCTTACACAGAATAAAATCGACTGTGTTGTAATTGACAGTGAACCGGCAAAGGAATTTGTAAAAGCAAATGCAGGACTAAAAATTCTTGATGAACCTTTTGCGGAAGAGCAGTATGCAATCTGCATTTCAAAGGAAAATCATGAACTCACCGAAAAAATTGACAAAGCTCTTGCAGAGCTTAAAGACGAGGGCGTTCTGGACAAAATCAAAAGCTATTACATAGAGGGTAATACTGATACTATCCCCTACGAATCACCTAAGAATATCAAGTATGACGGTGAACTTCATATGGCTACGAACGCTGCTTTTCCACCGTATGAATATGTTGAAGGCGGTAAAATTGTCGGTCTTGACCCGATGATGGCTACAGCAATCTGTGACAAGCTCGGTAAAAAACTTGTTATTGATGATATGGAATTTGATTCTGTTATCACTGCTGTTCAGACCGGCAAAGACGATTTCGGTATGGCGGGTATGACCGACACACCGGAAAGAAGAAAAAATATCGACTTTTCAACTTCATATGCAAACACAACTCAGGTTATTATCGTAAACGACAGTGCATCGGGCAGTTTGTTCGGCAATCTCGGCGAAAGCTTTAAAAACACATTCATCACAGATAACAGATGGCAGCAGCTTTTAAGCGGTTTGCTTGTAACCCTTGAAATCACATTGTTTGCAGGTATTATCGGTGTTATTATCGGTTTTGTCATTGCTCTTGTAAGAGCTACTCACGATATTCAGCTTGACAAGAGAAAATGCAGGAGCTTCGGTGATTGTGTTCTGAAATTCTTTAATGCGATTTGCAACATCTACATTACTGTTATCAGAGGCACACCTGTTGTAGTTCAGTTGATGATTATGTATTACATTATTCTTGCATCTGTAAGAAACGGTATCTTTGCCGCAATCATTGCATTTGGTATGAACTCTGCCGCTTATGTTGCAGAAATTGTTCGTTCGGGTATTATGGCTGTTGACATCGGTCAGACTGAGGCAAGCCGTTCACTCGGTTTTAACAACAGACAGACAATGACAATGGTCGTTCTTCCGCAGGCAATTAAAAATGTTCTTCCTGCACTCGGCAATGAAATTATTACACTTCTCAAAGAAACTTCGGTTGCAGGTTATGTTGCACTTGCAGATATCACATATATTGGTAATATGATTCGTTCAAGAACTTACGAGGCATTCTTCCCGCTTATTACGGTTGCATTGATTTACCTTGTAATTGTACTTGTGCTTTCGTACATCCTCAGAAGATTTGAAAGGAGATTGAAAAAGAGTGAAAGATAACGCATTAATCTCCGTAAGAGGACTTGAAAAATCATTCGGTAAGGATATTCATGTTCTTAAAGGTATTGATATTGACATTTTTAAAGGCGATGTAGTTGTTGTTCTCGGTCCGTCAGGCTCGGGTAAATCAACTTTTCTCCGTTGCCTTAACAGACTTGAAGAACCGACAGGCGGTCACATTTTCTTTGAGGGTACCGATATTACGGATCCAAAGGTTAATATAAATGTTCACCGTCAAAAAATGGGAATGGTGTTCCAGCAGTTTAACCTTTTCCCCCACAAGACTGTTATTGACAACCTTACAATGGCTCCTGTCAAGCTTCTTGGCAAGAGCAAAGATGAGGCTAAAAAAGACGCTATGGATCTTTTGGAGCGTGTAGGACTTGCCGAAAAGGCAAACGCATATCCGAACCAGCTTTCAGGCGGTCAGAAACAGCGTATTGCAATTGTAAGAGCGCTTGCGATGAATCCCGATGTTCTCCTCTTTGACGAGCCGACATCTGCACTTGACCCCGAAATGGTCGGCGAAGTTCTTGATGTTATGAAAGAGCTTGCCAAGGCAGGTATGACAATGGTTGTTGTTACTCACGAAATCGGCTTTGCAAAGGAAGTTGCAAGCGATGTTGTATTTATTGATGACGGTGTTATCAAAGAAAAGAACAATCCGCAGGAGTTCTTCAATAATCCGCAGGACGACCGTTTAAAGGAATTTTTATCAAAGGTTCTTTAATTTTAAACAAAAATCAGAGGATTTCAGTTTTCGCTGAAATCCTCTTTTTTAATTACTTATTTATTTGATTACCGTAAATATATTCTTTGGCTTTTGATATGAGTATTGATTTTTTGTTTGGAACATTTGCATCTACTACAAGCATTAGCAGATAATCGAGAATATTTCCGACATCTCTTCCCTCTTTTACGCCGAGGTTTAAAATATCTTTGCCGTTGATATCAAGCTGACTCAGCTTAAAACATTCGTTATCTTTGATTACTTCATTAAGCTGTGTTTTAGCCGTTTCAAGATATCCGAGTTTTTCTTCTCGCTGATATTCAGACTGTGCAGATATATCGGCATATTCGACCTCTAACAACTGCTTTGTAAGGTCTGTACCGAGTACATTCATAACCTTTTTCATAAGCTTTTTACTGCCGTTAAAACGGACATCATGATATTCAATAAGCAGAAGAGTTTTGTTAATAAAATCAGACGGTAATCTTAGTCTGTGCAGAATTCTGTCTGCAATTTTTTTACTTTCAAGCTGATGTCCCTGAAAATGCGATTGACCGCTGTTGTCAGTAGTTTTAACAAAAGGCTTGCCGATGTCATGCAGAAGCATTGTCATACGAAGTATGGGATTCGGTTCAATTGTGCCGAGTGCAGTCAGGGTATGTTGCCATAAATCATACGAATGATGAATGTTGTTCTGATTGAAATTGAACATAACGGTAATTTCAGGGATAATAACAGCAATAGTTTCTCGGTAAGCGTCAAGAATTTTTACGGCATCCTTACCGCAGATGAGCTTTAAAAATTCCGAAATCACACGCTCTGTTGCAATGTTTTTTAGCAAGTCTGCATTTTTAAATATAGACTTTGATGTGTTCTCTTCAATTGAAAATCCGTAAACAGAGGCAAAGCGTAATGCCCGCAAGATTCGCAGAGCATCCTCGTTAAAGCGTGTATCGGGATTTCCGACACAACGGATAATTTTATCTTTAAGATCATTTTTACCGTTGTATGGATCGACAAGACCGTATTCAGCGTTATATGCCATTGCATTTACCGTAAAGTCACGGCGTTGCAAATCTTCGTTTATGTTTCGTGTAAAGCTTACGCTGTCCGGATGACGGTTATCGGAATAATCGCCGTCAATACGGTAGGTTGTAATTTCATAGACTTCACCGCCGCATACAACGGAAATTGTGCCGTGTTTGATACCTGTATCAAAAGTATGATAAGCCTCAAAGCATTTTTTTGTCTGCTCGGGCAAAGCGTTTGTACAAATATCTGTATCATGCGGAGTCAATCCGAGAAGATAATCACGAACACAACCGCCCACTATAAAAGCCTCATAGCCTTGATTATTCAGTTGTCTGATTAATTTTTCAGCGTTTTTGTTTATTTGCATTTCTTTTTGCAGTCAGTTTAAGATGACTTTCCTTTTTGAATTTTTCTATATAGTGCTGTGCTATATTGTAGAATATATTAAATACAATAAATGTGCCTACAGCAAAGATTACAAGCAATATGATGTTTTCAAACGTAAGCGGTGCAAGTGAGAACAATCCGCCGAAGAAGATTGAACCGATTATTATTCCTGCGGAACATCCGATGACCATAACAGCTCTGAGCGGATTGAACGGGATTGATAATCTGATTACAAGCAGCATACATGAAAATGCCGTAAGATATACGCAGAGAGTTGAAAACTGTGGCTGTGGCATATCTGTCATATATTTTAAAATTGCGAGTAATATTGTATCTACCGAAATACAAAAAGCTGTGGGGAGTGATCTTGCTATTATATTTACGGTGAAATTACCTTTTACTATATCTTTATTCGGTTGAAGTGCGAGAACAAATGATGGCAATCCAACCGTTAATGCACCGACAAGCGTAAGCTGTATCGGTTCAAAGGGATATCCTGTGCGGAAGAATATGAAGAAAATTGAAAGTATAACCGAATAAATCGTCTTAACAAGATAGAGTGCAGAGCTTCGTTCAAGGTTATTGATTGTTCGTCTGCCCTCTGCCACAACGCTCGGCATTGCGCCAAAGTCATTATTGACAAGTACAAGCTGTGACACATTTCGTGCGGCATCACTGCCCGACGCCATAGCTACGGAGCAATCCGCCTCTTTGAGTGCGAGAACATCATTTACGCCGTCACCTGTCATAGCAACCGAATGTCCGTGCTTTTTAAGGGCAACCACAAGCTTTTTCTTTTGAGCCGGAGTTACTCTGCCAAACACATTACAACGCTCTGCCGCATCTTCAAGCTCTTTATCTGTTGTTACGGTTGACATATCGATTGCATTTTCTGCACCCTCAATTCCTGTGTCAAGCGCAATATTTTTAACAGTTTTAACGCTGTCGCCTGAAATGACCTTTAAGGTGACACCCTGTTCCTTAAAATATTTTACCGTTTCATTTACATTATCACGAAGTTTATCCTTGATAAGAATGAGTGCAAGCGGTTTTAAATCATCAGGCAATGAGTCTTTGTCCGGTTCACTATCGCTTTCGGCAAGAACAAGGATTCTGACGGTTTGATTTATCTTTTCAATCTCAGAATACACCTCGGAATACTTTTCTCTGCTTTTTAAAATACATTCAGTCGCACCGACTATGTAGGTCTTTCCGTTTTCAAATGTACCGCCCGACCATTTTGTTTCGGACGAAAAATCGCAAAATTTACTGCACTCATACGGTGAAACGGAATCCGAATAGTCACGCAGTGCATACAAAGTTGCATTCAGTTCATCAGACGCTTTTACAATTGAAGAAAGTGCTTTCTTGATTTTATTTTCATCAGCCCCAAACGGAATAACACCTGTTACCGTCATTTCGTCTGTTGTAAGCGTTCCCGTTTTATCAAGACAAAGCACATCAACTCTTGCTAGTGTTTCAATGCAATACATTTCTTGTACAAGCACCTTTTTGGATGAAAGTCTGATAATTGATACTGCAAGAACAGAACTTGTAAGAAGAATCATTCCCTTTGGAATCATACCGACAAGCGACGCAACAGTGCTGATTACAGCGGACTGCAATGTTGCATCGGGCAGGGTGAACTGTCGAATAAAAAATGCAATGCCGATTGGGAAAAGTACAAATGTACAGATTTTGATAATGAAATTGAATGACTCCATAATCTGAGAATTTACTTTTTTAATATATTTGGCTTCGTTATTTATCTTTGCGGCATAACAATCGGCTCCGACCTTTACAGCCTGAGCATAGCATTTTCCTGCCGCAATAAAACTGCCCGAGAGCAGTTCATCTCCGACATTTTTTTCAATGAGATTTGATTCGCCTGTAAGCAAACTTTCGTTGACTCTGCAGTTGCCGTCGCATACAATGCAGTCAGCAGGAATCTGGCTCCCTCTTGAAAGCACAAGAATATCGTCAAGAACAATCTCATCTTTACTTATTTCTGCAATTTTACCGTTTCTGAGAACATTGATTTTTTTCTCAGACAAAATAGTCAGCTTGTCAACGCTTATTTTGGAACGAATTTCCTGAACTATACCTATAATTATATTTGCGATAACAACACCGATAAAAAGCATATTCTTGTGCGAACCCACAAAAATCAATGCCGCAAGCAAAATTACATTTATCAGATTAAAAAGCGTAAATAAATTATCACAAAATATTCTTTTGATTGATTTGGTTTTAATATTAGTTGAAATATTTACCTTTCCCTCATTTACACGCTGTTGAACTTCGGAATCGGTAAGACCGACAAGGTTAGAATTTGTGTTTTCCATATATACCTCATAATAAGAAAATGATATAATTTCAGAAAATAATTTACAATGCACGGCTGTTTATCACCTTTTCGGAAAATTCTCTGCCAGTAACATTTTTAATATTTTCATCAACGCACTAATCTATATTATAAATGCAAATCATAATAAAGGCAACGGAAAGAAGGTGAATTTTTTGCGAAAATTTAAAGAAATTATATCAGTTGCCCTGATTTTCACATTATTATTTATTGTTTCGACTTTTTCGCCTTATGCCGCTGATGATAAAAATGAGGTTTACATTGGCGGTGAGGCTTTCGGAGTTAAATTTTATGCTAACGGAGCAATGATAATCAAGCTTGAAAGCTACTATGACGGTGAAAAATATGTTTGCCCCGCAAAAGACGGCGGACTTAAAGTAAACGATATTATAAAGAAAGTAAATAATACAAAAATCAGCACAAATGAAGAATTAAAGTCTGAAATTGAAAAATCAAACGGCAATGAAATTACTGTTGAAATTGATAGAAACGGCAAAACCGAAAATAAAACCGTTTTGCCGATTAAAAATACCGTGGGAGTATATCTCCTCGGTGCGTGGGTTCGTGACAGCTGTGCAGGCATCGGAACTATAACCTATTATGACGACAGCCATAATTATTTTGCCGCACTCGGTCATGGAATATGCGACTGTGACACGGCTGCTTTGTTACCGTTAAAATCGGGAGAAGCGGTTAGGGCTGAAATCAGCGGAATTGAAAAAAGCGTCTGCGGTAAAGCCGGCAGTTTCTGCGGATATTTTACCGATGTAAAGTTTGGTAATTTGAGCGTAAACTCCCCTTTAGGAATTTTCGGAGATTTAACAAGTGAAAATTATAAAAGAAACAAGAAATATCTGATTGCAAATGACGATGAGGTAAAAACAGGAAAGGCTGTTATGGTAACAACGCCTGTCGGAGATACGCCGCAGGAATATGATATTGAAATCAAAAGAATATGCAACCGTGATATGACATCAAATGAAAATTTTGTCATAAAAATAACCGACAGTAGATTGCTCGAAAATTGCGGCGGTATTGTACAGGGTATGAGCGGCAGTCCGATAGTTCAAAACGGTAAAATTATTGGTGCTGTTACCCATGTTTTTCTGAATAATCCAAAAGAGGGTTACGGTGTGTTTGCACAATATATGGCAAATCGCTACAATAATCAACACTAAATATATGATCGTTTGTTCATTTTTGATTTAGTAACGCAAAATATAAAACTTTTTTCTCGATTTTTCAAAAAAGTTTTATGGAAGGTATTGCCAACTTTACCATTTTGTGGTAATATTAGTACAACAAAAATTACTGGGGGAAATCACAATGAACAACAAAATAAAACTAATCGTAACCGATGACGCTTCTGAATTTACGCAGGAAAATCTTAATATCTTACAAAGTAAGAATATTTCCGTTATTTTCTGCGCAAAAGACGGAGAAGAATTGTGCGATAAAATTAAAAGAGAAAGTCCTGATGTTGTACTGATGGATTCATTTATGACAAGGCTTGATGCGATCGGTGTTATGAGAAGCATTACACGAGAAAGCACGAAAGTACCTGTGTTTATGGTGTATTCGTCATTCCACAGCACTGTTCTTGAGCGTGAAATTATGAATTCGGGCGCATCGTATTTTGTGTTGAAGCCGTATAACATTTCCGAATTAAGCACCATTATCAGCGATTTGTCGGATTTGAGCAAGAAAAACAATTTTGGCAAAGGCAGAGTTATCGACGCTTTCGGAATTGAAATGAAAGTGACCGATATTCTCCATGAAATAGGAGTTCCGGCTCACATCAAAGGCTATCACTATCTGCGTGATTCAATCATTATGTCTGTTGAGCATCCTGAAATTATCAATGCCGTGACAAAACAGCTCTATCCGTCGGTTGCCAAGAAGTACGAAACAACTTCTTCACGGGTTGAAAGAGCTATAAGACACGCAATTGAGGTTGCATGGGATCGAGGTGACATTGATGTTCTGAACTCATATTTCGGATATACAATTCACAACGACAGAGGTAAGCCCACAAACAGCGAATTTATTGCCATGATTTCTGACAAATTAAGACTGCAGATTAAAAATGCAGGCTGAAAAAAGAGCCGCTCGTTAAGAGTGGCTCTTAATATATTATTTAGTTTTGCCGATATCGTGTCTGTAATGAGCGCCTTCAAAGGAAATTTTTTCTACTGCTGCATATGCCTTTTCAAGTGCCTCATCAAGTGTATCCGCTGTTGCAGTAACACCGAGAACTCGACCGCCGTTAGTATAGAACTTTCCGTTTTCGTACTTAGTGCCGGCATGATAAACGATTGCACCATCGACACCGCCGTTATCATTAAGACCGAACATCTCTATACCCTTTTTGTATGAAACAGGGTATCCGCCGCTTGCCATAACAACACAAGCCGCAGCGCCGTTGTCCCATTCAATGTCAAGGTCGGAAAGCTTTTCGTCAATAACAGCCTCGCAGATATCCACAAGGTCAGTTTTAAGTCTTGGAAGAACAACCTGAGCCTCAGGATCGCCGAAACGGGCATTGTACTCAATAACCTTTGGACCGTTCGGTGTAATCATAAGTCCAAAGTACAGACAACCCTTAAAAGGTCTGCCCTCTTTATTCATCGCCTCAATTGTAGGGATAAAGATTGTATCCATACATTCCTTGGCAATCTCATCTGTATAATACGGGTTCGGGCTGATTGTGCCCATACCGCCTGTGTTAAGACCTTCGTCATTATCGAAAGCACGCTTGTGGTCTTTTGAGCTGACCATAGGTTTTACGCACTTACCATCTGTAAATGCAAGAACAGAAACCTCGGGACCTGTAAGAAACTCTTCTATAACGATATTGTTACCTGAGTCGCCAAACTTCTTGTCCTCCATAATTTCTTTGACTGCTTCAATTGCCTCATCAACAGATTGAGCAATAATTACACCCTTGCCGAGTGCAAGACCGTCAGCCTTTACAACAACGGGAGCTGTATTTTCGTTCTTTATATAGTCAATTGCTTTCTGAGCGTCATTAAATACTTCATACTTTGCAGTAGGTATGCCGTATTTCTTCATAAGATTTTTTGAAAAAACCTTTGACGCCTCAATAATAGCGGCATTTGCATTAGGACCGAATGCTCTGATTCCAGCCTCCTGCATAGCGTCAACCATACCGTCAGCAAGCGGATCATCAGGAGCTACAAAAACTAGGTCAATTGCATTGTCCTTTGCAAACTTAACCATATTTTCTTTATCCATAACTCCGATATTAACAAGCTCGGCATCTCTTGAAATACCGCCGTTGCCGGGAGCGCAATAAAGCTTTGTGCATTTAGGACTTTCAAGAAGCTTTTTAATTAAAGCGTGCTCTCTGCCGCCCGAACCAATCATTAAAATTTTCATAACCGCACCTCTATCAGTGATGGAAAAGACGAATACCCGTAAATGACATTGTCATATTGTACTTATTGCAGGTTTCAATAACATTATCATCACGAATTGAGCCACCCGGCTGTGCAACAAACTTAACGCCTGAACGCTTTGCTCTTTCAATGTTGTCACCGAATGGGAAGAATGCATCAGAACCGAGTGAAACACCGTCAAATGTTGCAAGCCAAGCCTTTTTCTCTTCCTTTGTAAGGGGTTCGGGCTTAGTTTTGAAGAACTGCTGCCATATACCGTCAGCAAGCACATCCTCATAATCGTCAGAGATGTAGACATCAATAGTGTTATCTCTGTCGGGACGGCGGATGTTGTCAACAAACGGAAGGTTCATAACCTTCGGATGCTGTCTGAGATACCAGATATCAGCCTTATTGCCTGCAAGTCTTGTGCAGTGAATTCTTGACTGCTGACCTGCGCCTACACCGATTGCCTGACCGCCCTTTGCGTAGCAAACAGAATTAGACTGAGTATATTTAAGAGTAATAAGAGCAACAAGAAGGTCACGCTTAGCTTCCTCTGTAAAATTCTTATTATCTGTTACAATGTTCTGAAGGAGCATTTCTTCATCAATTTTGAGTTCATTTCTGCCCTGTTCAAATGTAATGCCGAAAACATCCTTATGCTCAATAGGAGCAGGAACATAGTTCGGGTCGATTTTTACGACATTATAGTTGCCTTTCTTTTTTGACTTGAGGACTTCAAGAGCCTCGGGAGTATAGTCAGGAGCAATAATACCGTCAGAAACCTCTCTCTTGAGGAGGATTGCAGTCTGAACATCGCAAGTATCGGAAAGAGCCACCCAGTCACCGTATGACGACATTCTGTCTGCACCTCTTGCCATTGCATATGCGCTTGCAATCGGAGAAAGTTCAAGGTCATCTACAAAGTAGATTTTCTTGAGTGTGTCAGAAAGCTCAGTTGCAACTGCCGCACCGGCAGGACTTACATGCTTGAATGACGCAGCTGCAGGAAGACCTGTTGCCGCTTTGAGTTCCTTTACGAGCTGCCATGAGTTAAATGCATCAAGAAAGTTGATGTAACCGGGTTTGCCGTTGAGAACCTCAACAGGAAGATCTTTTCCGTCCTGCATGAAAATTCTCGAAGGCTTCTGATTCGGGTTACAGCCGTATTTTAAAGCAAGTTCGTTCATTGGATTCATCCTTTCCGAAAAATAAATTAGTTGTTTTTATTGATAATTCTTGACTCTGCCTTATTTGAAGCAATGTCAATATAGCGTACAAAAAGTGAAACCTTGTTATCCTCATTGAGAGAATTCCAGATTTTCTCGGCAAATGTGTCAATATCATCGTTACCGATTTCTACGAGTGTAGGTTCACCCTCAAAGCTCGGAAGCGGATTGCCGTCACTCATATATGTGTGAATGAATCTGCCAAGACCGTTTATTGGCTTGTCATATGTAAATGTGTATCTTTCGCAGCAATCGGGATTGCCGTCTGCACTTTTGAGAATTGACATTGCATAGTTCATCTTGCCGTTTTCACACTCAACGATACCAGAAATTCGTGGAGTGTAGTTAGGACCGTCAGGCTCAAATTCTCTTGTTGTGAGTGACTGTTCAAATGTCTGACCTTCATTCATAAGGTCATAAACAGTATCTGTCTGGTCACCGTTAGTAACGATAGTTTTGTTGCCGAGAACTCTTACGGGAGAATAGATGATAAGTGACGGATCAACAAGCTTTGACGGATCAAAAGCCTGAGTTTTGATGCCGTCCTCGGTTTCCGCAAACACTCTGTTTCTGCTGTTTTCGCTTCTGCCCATAATGAAGTATGCAATAACAGCCTTTGAGCCGTCTGCACTTTTGCCGATTACAATGCCTCTGCCCGGATATGAAGTTGAAGCAATGTCATTGTAAAGTGATACAGGTTTCATATTTTTCCTCCGTTAGTCAAGAATTTCGGTTTTATTGCCTTTTACTATAATTTTATCTTCGCAGAAAAGCGAAACCGCCCTTGGAAGAATCTTCCATTCAGCCTGTTCCATAACTCTTTTCTGAAGAATTTCGGGTGTGTCACCGTTCTGAATTTCAACGGCTTTCTGAATGATAATGGGACCGCCGTCGCACACTTCGTTTACAAAATGTGCGGTAGCACCCGTTACCTTGACGCCTCTGTTAAGAGCCTCCTCATGAACTCTGAGTCCGTAATAGCCCTCGCCGCAGAACGACGGAATAAGCGACGGATGGATATTGATTATTCTGTTTTCAAAAGCAGAAATAAACTGCTTTCCGAGAATTGTCATAAATCCCGCAAGAACAACAAGGTCAACATCCTTGGATTTCAAAAGCTCGGTCACAGCAGAATCATACTCATCAAATTCGGCATAGTCTTTTCTTCTGATAACCTCAGTTGCAATCGAATTGTTTTTTGCTCTTTCAAGTGCATAAGCGTTTGGATTTGAGGACACAACAAGAGAGATTTTTCCGTTTTTAATCTCTCCCCTGTTCTGAGCGTCAATAAGTGCCTGAAGATTTGTGCCGCCGCCCGACACAAGAACTGCGATATTTTTCATTATTCAAACACTACTCCGTCATTACCGCTGATTACTTCACCGAGTACAACAGCGTCTTCACCGTTAGCCGCAAGAACCTCAAGAGCCTTGTCTGCATCTTCCTTGGCAACGGCGATTATCATACCTACACCCATATTGAATGTATTGAACATATCGTGCTCGGGGATATTACCCACTCTCTGCATAAGCTTGAAAATAGGAAGAACAGGAATGTTTTCCTTTTTGATTTTGGCTGAAAGACCGTCTGTAAGCATACGGGGAATGTTTTCATAGAAACCGCCGCCCGTGATGTGTGATACAGCCTTTACATCAACCTTTTCCATAAGAGCGAGAAGAGGTTTTACATAAATTTTTGTTGGAGTGAGCAATGTTTCACCGAGAGTTTTGTCAAGCTCAGGATACTCGGCATTGATTGTTTCCTCGTTGATATCAAAGATTTTTCTGACAAGAGAAAAACCGTTTGAGTGAACACCCGAAGAACGAAGTCCTAAAAGTACATCACCCTCGCAAAGCTTTGAACCGTCAATCATCTTCGGCTTGTCTGCAATACCAACGCTGAAACCTGCAACATCATATTCATCAACAGGCATAAGACCCGGATGCTCTGCAGTTTCACCGCCGATAAGAGCACAACCGGACTGAACACAGCCTTCTGCAATGCCTGATACAATTTCAGCTACCTTTTCGGGATAGTTTTTGCCGATTGCGATATAATCGAGGAAGAAAAGAGGTTTTGCTCCACAGCAAATTACATCGTTTACGCACATTGCAACTGCGTCAATACCGATTGTGTCATGCTTGTCAAGAAGAAAAGCAAGCTTGATTTTTGTACCTACACCGTCAGTACCGCTGACAAGTACAGGCTCTTCCATATCTTTGAAATCAGGGGCAAAAAGTCCGCCGAAACCGCCGATGCCTGAAATAACACCGTCAATTTTTGTGCGTGCCACATGCTTTTTCATAAGCTCTACAGACTTATAGCCTGCTGTTACATCAACACCTGCCGCTTTGTAGCTTTCGGAAAAGCTGTTGTTCATTGTAATCACTCCGTCACTTTCTGTTAATTTTTTTAGCGTATTTATCTACAAAGATTGTTCTCGGAATTTCAGCGTCATAGCTGCCCGTGAAACAACCGTCACAGAATTCTATATTTGCACCCTCAGCAATTTTTCTGAGACTGTTTATACTGAGATAACCAAGTGAATCTGCACCGATATATTCACAGATTTCGCTTGTTGTCAACTTGTTTGCAATAAGACTTTCTTTATCGTGAATGTCCACACCAAAGTAGCACGGACATACAAACGGCGGCGAGCTGATGAGCATATGCACCTCGGCAGCTCCTGCCTCACGCATAAGACGAACAATATGCTTTGAGGTTTCACCTCTGACGATTGAGTCGTCAATAATAACAACTCTCTTGCCTTTAACATTAGCCTTCAAAGCGGTAAGTCTTGTTCTGAGAAGTCTTTCCTTTTTATCTTTACCCGAACCTACTGTTCTGCCGATATATTTATTTTTGACAAAACCTGTGCTGAACGGGATACCCGAAGCCTTTGCGTAACCCTGTGCGGCAATAAGTCCCGAATCGGGAACACCGCACACCATATCTGCCTCAATCGGGAACTCGTCATAAAGAAGTTCACCGGCTCTGAATCTTGCATTATGTACGCAGACACCGTTGATTACGCTGTCCGGTCTTGCGATATATACATATTCAAAAAGGCAGAAAGATGTTTTATCGGGCAAAAGCTTTAATTTGTAGCTGTGAAAGCCTTCTTCGTCAACTACTACCATTTCACCCGGCTCAACATCACGGACAAATTCACCGCCGAGACTGTCGATAACACAGCTTTCGGAAGTGAAAATCCAGCTGTTTTTGAGTTTGCCGATACAGAGCGGACGAAATCCGTGCATATCACGAAAGCCGATAAGACGGCTCGGTGCACAAATTACAGTTGAGTAAGCGCCCTTGAGCTTTCTCATTGAAGAAAGAACAGCATCTTCAAGCGTGTCTGTTACACATCTTTCGGTTGCGATAACATAAGCCATAATTTCAGCATTAGAATTGGACTGAAAAACAGCGCCGCCCGTTTCAAGCTCCTGCCTTATTTCATTGAAGTTTGTAATTGAGCCGTTGTTTGCAATACCGATTGAACCCTGAATATATCGCATAACAAGCGGCTGGTTAGATGCACGGTCGAGTGATTCCGAAGAAGTATAACGGACATGACCGACTGCAATCTTACCGTTCGGAAGTTTTTCAAGTGCTTTGGGTGTAAAAATCTCGGACACCATACCGAGTTCCTTGACAGTTGTAAATTCACCGTCTTTATTCACGGTTATACCTGCACTCTGCTGTCCCCTGTGCTGAAGGCTGTAGAGTGCATCATTTGCGGCGGCAACAACATCGATATCGTCATCATTACGGTAAATACCGAACACACCGCACTCGTCATTTACTTTGTCAAGTTTTGTGTCAATATCTACATAGTTCTTAATCAAAGCTCTGCCACCTTAGCCTGCATTGCCTTGTCTTTTTCGGCAACGCCTTTTTCCATATCAGCTTTCATATTTTCAAGCTTCTCTGCAAGAGAATCGTCGGAAAGTGCGAGCATTTCAACGGCAAGAATTGCAGCGTTAGCCGCACCGTTAACTGCTACTGTTGCAACCGGAATTCCTGTAGGCATCATAACTGTTGCGAGAAGAGCATCCATACCGTCAAGCTGAGCCGACTTACATGGGATTCCTATCACAGGAAGGGTTGTTTTTGCCGCAAGAACACCTGCGAGATGTGCCGCCATACCTGCTGCGGCAATGATTACGCCAAAACCGTTCTTTTTAGCCTCTGCCGAAAACTTAATTGCCGCATCGGGAGTACGGTGTGCGCTCATTACATGAACCTCATACTCTACGCCAAATTCTTTGAGTTTACTGACAGCCTTTGATACTACGGGGAAATCACTGTCGGAGCCCATAATAATTGCAACCTTTTTCATAATTACTCATAGCCTTTCCGCCCACTTGATAAATTGCCGCAAAAACCGTGCCGTGGGCAGACAAAGTCAGGACAAATATGCCAATTTATGCTTTGAATCGACATAAATAAAGCATTACTAATTAATTATATAAAAAAATCGGTTAAAATTCAATAGTCCGGCGAAATTATTTTTAAAATACCGTCAAAAAGCAAAAAGTGACTGTGCAAAGCATAGCCACTTCATGATATTAATTAATCTCGGAAACATCTTTCCCCTGTTCGATTTTCATGCCGTTATCGGGATCTTTAGCATCAAGATACGGTCTTTCGTTGGAAATTATGCCCTCGGTTGTAACTCCCGCCTCTGCAGCCTTTTTCATACCCGGAAAAAGAAATTCCATCTTTTCATTATCGAATTTTTCATCGAGATATTCTTCAAAGCTGTTTGACGCAGGCACTCCCTCTGTTCTCTGAGTCCATCTTGCCGTAGCTGTTACGGACATAAAGCCGTTGAATGCCATAAATACAATCAGAAATGTTGTAATAATTGCACCTGCTCTTTTAGGAATTTTTTCGATAAGCTTTGCTGTCCACGGATACAGATAACGCACCCAGACAAGACCGAGGAATCCCCAGATAAGGGCATACATAAGATTGGTTCTGCCGTCAAGGTTAAACGGAGTGTCGCTGTAGTCCCATGAAACCGTGCCGAACATCTGCTCCTGCAACCACGAACAGAAATACTCAAAACTTGCTCCGACAAAAGCACTTATCACAAAAACAAGCGTATCATTAAGCTTGTAAAGCTTATACAAAGCAGCTGTCAGAAAACACGCACCGCCGCCGTAAACAGGAATAAACGGGCCGTAAACCATGCCGACACGCATTTCAAAATGTCCGTCAACGCAGAACGCCCATATTGTTTCAAGAATTGTGCCGATGAAAGAACCAATCACAAACAGATAAAAAAGCTTCGTAAAACAGAATCCGTAGGCAAACGGCTTGTCCTCTTTGCTTTCAAAGGTTTGTGTATATTCTTTCATATTATCCTGCTTGATCTCCTCGATTTTAGCATTAATTTGCTTTACATAAGTCATATGGGTGAGATCGGGATAAGCGTGTGCAAGTCTTTTTCTTAAAATATTCTCTGTAAAAAGTCGGTTATAGTTTTCTTCAAGTTCCTGAATTTCAACCTCTGTTGCGCCTTTATCCATAAGCTCGGAAGAATTTTTAAGCTTTGCAATTCTTCTGAGCAGACGGATTGTTGTTATCATTGAAAAAACATAATCAATTACAATAATTCCGCAGAAGCAAAGAACAAGAATAAGACTTACCCAGAAAGGAATTGCTTCAACGGCTGTGCGAAGCACCGGAATTATCAATCCGACAAGCAGCATACCGAGCAATCCGAGAAAAAGTGCATAAGGAAAAGTTATATAATTGCCTATGCTGAATTTCGAGGAAGAAAAATCCCATGGCTTGAATTTGAGAGTTTTTTCTACAAGCACACCGACCACAACCATAAGTGCAGATAATATCAGAGTTGAACCGATGAATAAAATCAGCTTGCTGTTTTCAAACGGTTTTAGTGCCGTATAACAAATAACCGCCGAAAATCCGTACATAGGGCAAAACGGCGATGTCAAAAAACCGTTGTTACTGAATTTTTTCTCAAGAAGAAGCGAACGAAAACTACTCGCCACCCAGCCAAAAAACGAGAAAATTACGAAGTACCACAACAGGTCGAGTAAAAATTGCATTTCCTATCCCCCACAATTTTATGCAACAAATCGGACACAGAATTCTGTGCCCGAAAAATTGCCGTAAATTTCACATTCTTTATGCCTTTGGCACATCATCTTTCCAGAGTTCTTTAATTGCAGTAACATTACCCGCAAGTCCCTGAATATCTGAAGGAATGATAATCTTTGTAGCCTTGCCGTCAGCGGCTTTACCGAATGCCTCAAGTGATTTAAGCTGAATAATTCTATCGGTAGGAGCAGCCTCATTGAGCATTTTAAGTGCGTCGGCATTAGCTTTCTGAACAGTGAGAATAGCCTCAGCTTCACCCTGTGCCTCACGGATTTTCTGCTCCTTAACAGCATCTGCTTTAAGAATTGCAGATTCTTTCATACCTTCTGCAACAAGAATCTGACTGCGTTTTTCGCCCTCTGCGTCGAGAATTCTTGCACGGCGCTCACGTTCTGCCTTCATCTGCTTTTCCATTGCATCCTGAATTTCACGGGGCGGAAGGATGTTTTTAAGCTCAACACGGATTACCTTAATGCCCCATGCGTCGGTTGCCTCGTCAAGAATCACTCTGATTTTACCGTTGATTGTATCACGTGACGTAAGTGTGTTATCAAGCTCAAGATCACCGATGATATTACGCAATGTTGTTGCAGTAAGATTTTCAATAGCGCTGAGCGGTCTTTCTACACCATAAGTATAAAGCTTTGGATCGGTAATTTCAAAATACACAACCGTGTCAATCTGCATCGTAACGTTATCTCTTGTGATCACGGGCTGTGGAGGGAAGTCAATCACTTGCTCTTTTAATGAAACTTTCTTTGAAATTTTGTCGATGAACGGAATTTTTACATGCAAGCCTGTTGACCATGTTACATGATATGTTCCGAGTCTTTCAATTACATATGCGTGTGCCTGCGGTACTACCTTGACATTGCTTACAATTACTATAAGCAAAATTAAAAGGATGATACCTAAAATAATAAGTCCTAACATTATTTACCTCTCATTCTGTTACTGGTTCTACTATGAGCTTTACGCCTTCTATTGCGAGAACCTTGATTTTTGTTCCTTTTGAAAGCGGTGCTTTGTCGGACTTTACTGTCCATGTTTCCGCACCGACCTTTGCCTGTGCTGTTTCGTCAATATCGGTTAAATCTGTGAGCATAAAACCGACTTGACCGATGTGGCGGTCTGCGTTTGTTCCCGTTGTTTTGTTACGCCTTTTAAAGCGTTTCACAAGCGGTCGTGTCACAATCAGCGATACAAGTGACACAACAAGGAACACCGCCGACTGGATTGTGATGTCACTTGTGAATATAGTTGTTATTGCGGCACAAACCGAGCCGAGAACGAACCATATTGATACAAGCTGTGTTGTAAAGCCTTCGCAAAGCAACATGAATATTGCAAAGCCTATCCACACTATCGGCATATATTGCTCCATAGAGCTGTCACCCTCCTTTTCGCATAATTTTAACACAATATTATATATTAGTCAAACTATTTTGTTGCTGTTTTATGAGTTAACTGAAGATTTTTGTATCTATATTCCGTTTTATCCTTACAATTTCATGTAAAAAAGGCATAAAAATACCGACAAATATTAGCATAGAACACCATTACTTGTCGGTAATAATTTTAATATCACATTCCTTGTTCAAAAACATAGAGGTACAAATCTTCAAGGGTTGGGGTTGCAATTGTTATTTTATGATTTTCAGGGGGATTATCTGTGACTAATCTTACTACGATTTTATCATCATTATGATAGAGATTTGAAACTCGATAATTATCCTGAAAATATTTTAATTCTTCTTTTTCGATTTCCACCTCAACTACCTTATTTACAATTTCATTTACGAGATTTTGGCAGGTATCGTGCGACACAAGTTTTCCTTGATTTAGAAGTATAATCTCCTTAGCAATAAACTCAATATCGGACACTACATGGGTAGAAATAAGTACGATTTTGTCTTCTGCAATTTCACTTATAAAATTGCGGATACGGATTCTCTCCTTTGGATCAAGTCCGGCGGTAGGTTCATCAAGCAAAAGAATCTCAGGGTTGCCGAGCATAGCCTGTGCAAGGAGGACACGCTGTTTCATACCTCCCGAAAATTCACCGATTTTCTTATGGCTAACTTTTTCAAGATTAACTGTTTTTAAAAGCTTGTCAGTCTGCATTTTGGCTTCTTTTTTGTTAATACCTTTGAGTGATGCCATATAAAGTATAAAAGCTCGTGCGGACATATTTTCGTAATAGCCCTGTTGCTGTGGCATAAATCCAATCTTTTGTCTGAACTTTTTACCTAATTTCAAAATTTCTTTGCCGTCACAAAGGATTTCTCCCGATGTTCTCTGAACATTGTCGGTAATCAAACTCATAAGCGTGCTTTTACCCGCACCGTTTGCCCCCAGCAAGCCGTAAATGCCATCTGTCAGAGTAATGCTGAACCTATCGAGAGCACAGTAATTACCGTAATTTTTCGTAAGATTTTTCATTTCAAGAGTCATTTAATCACCGCCTTTTCTGCACATACTGTATTTCGTGATTTTCACCGCAACAAATCCCATTATCAGCATTAAAGCTATTGGAATTAGAAATGTAAATCCACTTGATTCCACAACAAGTTTCATCAATGCTACAGGAACAGTTGCAGAAAAATATGCAAAAATCTGAACTCCTGCCACATAGATAAGTGACGGAATAATCATAACAGCAGATGCAACAACTATGCTGACTTCAAACTTTGTTTTTGCCGATACAAGACAAACAACATATGTAATCGCCAAAATCAACAACAACCGCACTGCGTACACAAAAATCATAAACATCAATATGCTGCAATTAAAAGGCAAGCCGTTCAAAAACTCCAGACTTTTTACCGGTGCCGTAATTTCTGACAGCGTATATTTTGAGCAGACTTCGATAAATTCAAACACAGATGTACAAATCCACACAATTGTCGCAATCAATGAAACACAGAGGATTTTCTTTCTGAGCAGTTTTTTTCTTCCGCCACTTGTTGAATTTAACAAATCTGAAACGAGCTGTCTTTTTTCAAATGAGAAAACTCCTGACATTATAATTATGATGCAGAAAACCGATAACAGAGCGAAATTTTGTTGTCTGTCATATCCGCTGCTGCCAAGCAAATATTCAAATCCGGTGGGATTTACAAGCCAAGCATCTTCCCCGTTCTTTTTCGCATCTTCAACATATGAAATTCTTTCATTTATAATTTTCAATGCTTCACGCTTACTGTCATACGCATCGTATTTTTGGCTGATATTGTAATATTTATCTTCGGAAATTTTTCCGTTGTTGTAATCCTCATACGCATTGGCAAGTTCTTCATCAACAGCATTAATCTCATTTTCAAGATCTGCCACATATTTGTAAACATCGTCATTAAGTTCACCGCTGTAAGTTTCATAAAACTCGTTAACTATGCTATCTTTTTCGCTGATATTAAGTGTTCCTAAATTCAATGAATTAAACAGCGCAAGAACAAAAGCAAGCAAAACTATTATGCCTTTTTGCATGAAGAGTATTTTGTACAACTCAGTACCTGTAGCGCCGAGTTTTTCAACGCATTTCCAATATACTGTGCGAATTTTTGAAGAAAATCGCAGTAAGGCACTTTCAATTTTGCCTGGAGTTTTATTAGGATATTTCTTGCCTGCACCGATAATTGAAAAAAATGCAAACAAGAGCGTGAATATTATTGCGGAAATAATTAACAATGAAAACAGGTTCACAAGTATGACAAAAGAGTTGATGTTGTAATACTTTACAATTGCTTCTGTCGGATTGATGAATGTAAACAAATTCATATACTTTAAAATTGCCAAATTGCTTTGTGACGGTAAAAAAGTATATAAAAGAAATTCTGCCGCAAATATTATTCCGCACACGCCGAATGCAAGATTTGTGTTTTGCATTATCACAACGATGAACAGCATCATATACACGGGCACTAATTGTGCAAGAACATTTATCAGAACATATACAAACAGAAATTGTATTTCGCTCAACGGGAATACAAAATTTTGAAACATCTCTATAGACTGTACATTTCTGAATAAATCCGATACTCCGCCGTATATTGAAAAAGAAGTCACAAACAGGGCAAAATACATAACGAAACAAAGTATTGTTGTGCTGATTGCAAGTATTCCGCACCGTTTTACAGCAAGGTTAAATCTTCCGTTTGGTGTTGCATACACCATGCTCCAAAAGCCTCGTTTTCGTTCTTCAACAAAGGCAAGAACAACAATTATATTCAGTGCAAGTATTATGTAATGAATCAAGTCATAGTTCAATACTGTTGTAACGGAAAAATCGCTTCCTACTTTAAGCGACAGATTTTCAAGCGGTTTATAAGCCTCCGCAGTCAATTGTATATTTTGAGAAGAAAGTGAATTGTCCTGAGAGAAAATGCTTATCGAATTCATCTGCTGAGCCTTGCTTTCTACGCTCTTAATATAATCGGAATATCCGTTTACATACTCAGCTCTTTTGACAATATTATTGAGAGCATAATCTTTGTTTGTCAGTTCCTGAGCGTTATAGCTCTCCTTATGCTTATCAAACTCAGACGCAATTTCAGGATATTGATTGTGAATTTCTTTTTCCTGATCCTGCCAAACCTCGACATACATATCGTAATCGTCTTTTTTGCTTTCGTTAAAAAATAAAAGTTGCTCAATCACACTGACATACTCATACTGTCGTGAAATCTTATCTTCAATTTGATCTGCAGGCAAGTCACGGATTTCGGACATCAGATTTTTTTCTTCCGAACAAATCGCACTGAGTTGAACACCATTGTATTCGGCATTTCTGTATTGATCATTTATGTAAAAACCTATGCAAACTGCAAGTAATACAAAAAATGATATAATTATTTTTTTGTTAATCAGTACTCTCTTAATTTCCATAGCGTAAAATTCTCATTGGTTTAAAACAATTCCGTCTTATAAGGAGTTTGAGTATATAACGGTTACTTAACTTAAAAAACACATTAAATTTAGAAGTAACTGTTTTCTGTTTTTATGATGTATAACATTTGCAGATATGATTTTTGTCGCAAATACACCATTTACTTACTGCATTTATATATAGTTAATGTTTATATTTTAACTATATTATATCTTATGTTATCTTTTTTAGCAATAAATATCCTAATTCTACACTACAAATTTTCGCGGTAAATTTTGTGCATATTGCTATGTTTTGTTAAATTATACACAAGTTTCGATAATTATAATGTTTATGACATAAATAGATGAATTACAAAAAGCAAAAACCGCCAACAGTGATATATATTTTAAAAAACATTTGTATTTTTTAGCAAATTGTATTGCAATAAGCAAAATATTAAAGTACAATAAGTATAAGCAATAAAGAAAGTTTAAACTACATTACTAAGGAGGTAATCTATGAAAAAACTTACTTTATCAATATTGATATTTTTATTATCTATATCATTTGTTGCATGCAGCTCGGCTAATACGCCCTCGCAAGGTTCTTCTGCTTCGGAAAGTACTGACAGTAATTCAAGCAATAATGCTTCAAGTAACAATAGCAGTTCTTCAAACAACAATTCTAATTCAGGGGAAAATACCACACTTAACGATACTTCATTTAAGATTGGCGTAGATGATCAACCGTTTAATTTATCACGAGCAGGTATGAGCGCTTCAAATGAATCAGGAGATTATATGTTCTATCTAAATACACTCTACTTTCATGATAACGCCGCTAACACTACTGTAATAGCTTGTAACAAACCTGACTGCGATCATATAACTAATGTTGACGATGGAGAAAGCGATTGTAACGCATTTTTCCCTCAGGATAAATATTATTACGACAAAGGTTTTTCATATTACAACGACAGCATCTATTTGCTTGGAAAGAGCAGTAAGGATGCAAAATCAGTTTCACTCTACAGAATAAGCAAAGATGCAAGTAAAAGAGAAGAAGTTGCAAATTTAATCAGTGTATCTGATTTGAACAGTATTACTGTTTTTGCTGTACATAAAGGTTATGCGTTTTGGTCGTTAAACACAGACAAAAGCGCACAACTGTTTGCTATAAACATTGATAAGCCTACTGAAGTTAAAAAAATTTTTGAAGGCAACGAACTTGCGGCAGGCATTCACAGCTTAATCGGTTCAGGTGATTATTTATACTTTTCAAATTCGTATTCGGAAGATAAAAACTATGAAAATTGGGCAGGATATATTAATCAGCTCGACATCAATACTTTAAAAACTAAAAAGTTGATGGACATGCCCGATGATTACACTGTTGCAAACGGAAAAATCTATTATCTTGAATCAAACGCTTTATATTGCTATACAATTGATAGCGATTCAAGCGTTAAAATTGCAGACAGTCCCGAAAATTCACAACTTATAATAAGAGATACCGACTACCTCTATCTTACTAACTGGGATAACGAAAAGATTTCATCGGATAATTACAAAGTTTTTGTAATGTCCACCAACGGCAATATTATTGATACTATTCCTATTCCCGACTGCGAATTTTTCCGAGGCGGACTTCATAATTTGTATATAGATACGACAGACCGCAAAGTAAAGTATTTGGAAAAATCACAAATTCAAAAGGGAACTCATAATTGGAGTACCGCATACTCAGTTTCTGAAAACGGTCAAGTTACCCTTAATGAATGAGTATATAAAATTCATTACTAAAAATACAAAAACACCGACAAGTTTAGTTACTGGTTGTCGGTGTTTTTATGTTCATCACGATTTTTTGTGGGATGGTGAACGGACAGAAGAAATAGAAAGATAGC
>OGGJ01000927.1_pt1 | contig 27527 bp, 25 predicted proteins | sample 1571071 | NCBI WGS metagenome assembly OGGJ01 (sample SAMEA2581954, study PRJEB24529) | metagenome | biome: Human gut stool | place: China | collected 2011
CGGCCATAGCGGCAAAGTCACTTTCCGGGGCGGTCTCGCCCAGGGCGGCCAGTACATCACGCGGGAACTTGAACGGGCTGGCGGTGGAGAGCACCACCATCGGCGCGTCGCTGCGGTTGGCTTCGGCCACATGGAACGCCACGGCGGTGTGGGTGTCGCACAGGTAATTCTGGTCGGTATAAGTCTTGTGAATGGTATCCGCCACAGCGGCCTCATCACAGTAACCGGCGGCAAACTCATTTTGGATCTTTGCCATCACTTCCGGCTCTACCGTGTATTTGCCGTTCTCCGCCAGCTGGGTCATCCAGCCGCGCACGGCAGCGTCGCTCTCGCCGCTCATATGGTACAGCAGCCGCTCCAGGTTGGAGCTAATGAGAATATCCATAGAGGGAGAGGTGGTGGCGTAAAAGTCCCGGTTCCGGTCATAAGTGCCGGTTTTCAGGAAATCAGTCAGTACATTGTTGGTATTGGACGCGCAAACCATGGTCTGAATGGGCAGGCCCATGTGTTTGGCATAATACCCGGCCAAAATGTTGCCGAAGTTGCCGGTGGGCACCACCACATTCATGGGCTCGCCTACTTGCAGCTGACCCATTTTGCACAGATCCGCATAAGCGGAGAAGTAATAGACGATCTGCGGCACCAGACGGCCCCAGTTAATCGAATTGGCAGAAGAGAACATCATATTCTTCTTTGCCAGCTCCGCCTTGATTTCGTCATTGGTAAAGATAGACTTAACGGCGCTCTGGGCGTCGTCAAAATTGCCCCGGACGGCCGAGACCGCCACGTTGCTGCCCTCCTGCGTCACCATCTGGGCACGCTGCACCTGAGAGACGCCGCCGTCGGGGTAAAATACGCAGATGCGCACGCCGGGCACGTCCCGGAAGCCCTCCAGAGCGGCCTTGCCGGTGTCGCCGGAGGTGGCGGTGAGGATCACCACGTCGCCCTTCATGCCCTCGGCCTTGGCCGCCGCCACGATGAGCCGGGGCAGCACGCTCAGCGCCACGTCCTTGAAGGCACTGGTGGGGCCGTGGTACAGCTCCAGCACATATTTATCCGCCACGGGGGTCAGGGGCGTCAGGTCGGACGTGGGGAACTTGCCGGCGTAGCTGTCGCGGACCAGCCGGTCCATGTCCTGAAAGTCCGGCAGCAGGGCGTGGAGAATATCCGCCGCCATGGAGAGGGTGTCCTTTTCCAGGGCGGCGCGCCAGTCGAAGCGCAGGGCCGCCGGGTCGCAGATGTACAGGCCGCCGTCCGGGGCGATGCCCTGGAGCACCGCGTGGGTGGAGGAAGCGGTGAGCTGCTCGTTTCTTGTGCTGTGGTAGATCATGGTAAAAAAGCCTCCGAAAAAACTTTTGAAATTGGGTCTTGCATTTCTGATATGGCTATGATACACTGTCCCCATCAAAAAAGCAAGTGTTTTTCTCCTGTGGACAGAAAATATTTTTTTGTCACGCATGAAAAACCCTGCACACAATAACCAAAGCGAAAGAGGCAAGGACTATGTTGAAAGTGTTGAAATTCGGCGGGTCGTCCATGGCGGACGCCCACCAGCTGGAAAAAGTACGCTCCATCGTGGAGGCAGACCCCGCCCGCCGGGTGGTGGTGGTCAGCGCCGCCGGAAAACGGTTCAAGGACGATCACAAGATCACGGACCTGCTGTATCTGTGCCACGCCCACCTGCAGTACGGCGTCAGCTGCGACGGTATATTCGATATGGTACGCAGCCGGTATCTGGAGATTCGGGACGAGCTGGGCCTGTCCACGCCGCTGGAGGCGGAATTCGACGCCCTGCGCGCCAAGAAGGACAAGGGTATCTCTGCCGATGAGCTGGTGAGCCGGGGCGAGTATTTCGCCGCCCGGATCATGGCCGACTGCCTGGGCTTTGACTTTCTGGACAGCAGCCTGTGGCTGCACTTCCGCATGGACGGCACGGTGGACCAGGAGGCCAGCTATCAGGCTCTGGTCCATGCGGCCAGCGGGCGGAAGGTAGTCATTCCCGGCTTCTACGGCGTGCTGCCGGACGGCAGCATCCACACCTTCAGCCGGGGCGGCAGCGACATCACCGGTGCGCTGGCGGCGGCGGCGCTGGACGCCGACGTGTATGAGAACTGGACGGACGTGTCCGGCTTCCTGATGGCCGACCCCAAGATCGTGCCCGACCCGCGGCCCATCGAGCGCATTACCTACGCCGAGCTGCGTGAGCTGAGCTACATCGGCGCGCAGGTGCTGCACGAGGGCACCGTCTCCCCGGTGCGGGAGAAGAACATCCCCCTGAACATCCGCAACACCAACCAGCCGGAGCACCCGGGCACCATGATACGGGAGGCCTTCGACGACACGGCGGCGGAGCTGCAGGAGAGCAGCATGATCACCGGCATCGCCGGAAAGAAGGGCTTTTCCGTCATCACCATGACCAAGAACGGAATGTCCTCGGAGCTGGGCGTTATCCGCCGGGTGCTGGAGATATTGGAGCGCTATCACATCAACGTGGAGTACATCCCCTCCGGTATCGACTCGGTATCGCTGGTGGTGGAGGCGGCCAAGGCCGCGCCGTATCTGTATCAGGCACTGGGCGACATGGAGAAGGAGATCAAGCCCGACAGCCTGCACGTTACCGACGGTATGGCCGTGGTGGCGGCCGTGGGCCGGAAGATGGCCTTCCAGCCCGGTTCCTCCGGCAAGATCTTCGCCAAGCTGGGCGAAAACGGCATCAATATCCGCATGATCACCCAGGGGCCCGAAGAGCTGAACATCATCGTGGGCGTGGACAGCGCCGACTTTGAGAAGGCTATCCGGGTGCTGTACAACAGTTTTGTAAAATAAAGTGCGTCTCCTGCGCCCATACTTCGCCGCAGCGGCTTGCCGTACACAAGGTGCGCCTGCGCCATGCGCCGCATCTGAACGCAGGATACGTCACTTATTCGATATCGAGAAAAGGAGTACATCATATGAAAAAGTATAAAGTTGCCATTCTGGGCGCCACCGGCGCGGTGGGCCGCGAGATGATGAAGGTACTGGCTGAGCGCGATTTCCCCATCGAGGAGCTGCACCCGCTGGCGTCGGCCCGGTCCGTGGGACAGGCCGTCCACTGGAAGGGCCACGACATCCCCGTGGAGCTGGCCTGCGACGAGGCCTTCAAGGGCATGGACATCGTGCTGGGCGCGGCGGAGAACGATATCGCCAAGCAGTTCGCCCCGGCCATCGTCAAGGCGGGCGCGGTGTTCGTGGATAACTCCAGCGCCTTCCGCATGGACCCGGATGTGCCCCTGATCGTGCCGGAGATCAATCCGGAGGACGTGAAGAAGCACAAGGGCATCATCTCCAACCCCAACTGCACCACCATCGTCTCGCTGGTGGCCATCAACGCCCTGAACCACGACAGCCCCATCGAGAGCATCGTGGCCAGCAGCTACCAGGCGGTGTCCGGCGCCGGCGCCGGCGGCCCCATCGAGCTGATGGACGAGGTGGAGCTGCTGCGGGAGGGCAAGCCGGTGGAGCCCAAGGTGTTCCAGTACCAGATCGCCTACAACGTCATCCCCCAGATCGGCGGTGAAGCCTTTGAGGGCTATACCTCCGAAGAGATGAAGATGCAGAACGAGGGCCGGAAGATCATGCACCTGCCGGAGCTGAAGGTCAGCTGCACCTGCGTCCGCGTTCCTGTGGTACGGAGCCACAGCGTGTCCATCGTGGTGCGGACCAAGGAGAAGATCCGTGTGGAGCGCGCCCGGGAGCTGATCGCCGCCGCCCCCGGCTGCCGGCTGGTGGACGACCTGGCCAACAAGCGCTATCCCATGCCGCTGGAGACCAGCGACCAGGACCTGGTGTTCGTGGGCCGTATCCGGGACGACCTGACCAGCGACAACGGGCTGAACATCTGGTGCTGCGGCGACCAGGTACGCAAAGGCGCGGCCACCAACGCCGTGCAGATCGCCCAGCTGCTGATCGCGGAGTAATTGTAAACAAAGTGAGGCCGCCCGGAGGGCGGCTTTACTTTTGGCGCAAAAGCATATATAATGGGGAAAAGTCTATTCCCGGAGGAAGTCCTATGAAACGATGGAAGCGGGGCGCGGCCATGCTGCTGTGCCTGTGTATGACAGTGGCGCTGCTGGCCGGCTGCGGCCGCGGCCGCAGCGGCGAGAGCACCGCGTCGGTGGTGATGACCGGCAGCGTGTCCACGGTGGATCCGGCCTATGCCGCCACACCGGCGGAGCGCACCCTGGTGCTGCACCTGTTCGACAACCTGTACCGCTGGACGGCGGAGGGCGCGGTGCCCGCAGCGGCCCACGCCTACGACTGCACGGACAATGAGGACGGCACGCAGACGTACACGTTCCACCTGCGGCGCGACGGCAAGTGGTCCGACGGCAGCGACGTGACGGCAAAGGATTTCGTGTACGCCTGGCGGCGGCTGACAGCACCGGAGACGGACAGCCAGGAGGCGGAGATCCTGTCCATGGTGGCGGGCTATGAGGACGCCCACGCGGGCGACCCGGAGGCGCTGGGCGTATACGCCGAGGACGAGCACACCTTCGTGGTGACGCTGAGCACGATGTGCCCGTACTTTGTGGACGCGGTGTGCACAGCGGCGGCCACCATGCCGGTGCAGCAGAAGGCTGTGGAAGGCGGCGAGGGCTGGAGTGCCAGCCGGACGTGGTTCGTGGGCAACGGGCCGTACCGCCGCATCGGCGACTGGAGCGACAGTCTCTTCGCCACGCTGGTGAAGCAGGAGGACCACTATAACGCGCGGCAGGTGCGCGCGGACCGGATCGAGATCCGGTTCAAGAGCGCGGCGGAGGCCGCCAAGGACGCGGGCACCGCAGACGCAGTCATCGGCGCGGCAGGAGAAGACGGCACCTACGGCGGCAGCAGCACCGTGGGCGTGCTGCTCATCAACCAGATGGCCACCAACATGGACCGGACGGAGCTGCGGCAGGCCATGAGTCTGGTCATCGACCGGGATGCGGCGGCCGGCGCTCTGGGTGCGGACTATGCCGCCGCGGAGGGGCTGGTGCCCCACGGCATACGCACCGCCGGGGGCGAGGAGTTCCGGGCGGTCAACGGCGCGGTGATCGACTGCGAGGCGGATACCTACACGGACCGGTGCAGTCAGGCGCTGGAGCTGATGACGCAGGCGGGCCTGCGGCGGCCGGAGGCGCTGATAAGCCTGGGGACGGTGACGCTGCTGTACCGGAATACGCCGGCGCAGACGGCACTGGCCCAGCGGCTGCAGAAGGTGTGGCAGGAAAAACTGGGACTGAGCGTGACCCTGCAGGGCGAGGATGCGGAGACGTATCAGCAGCTGCTCAGCAGCGGCGCGTTCACCCTGGCCCTGACGGAGCTGGACGCGCTGTACAACGATGCATCAGCCTATCTGGACCTGTGGCGCAGCGGCGACACGCGGAACTACGCGCTGATCTACATGAACGCCTATAACATTCTGATGCGGGTGGCGGCGGCCAGCACCTCCGCCGAGGCGCGGGACGCCTATTTGAAGGATGCGGAGTGGCTGCTGCTGGACACGGCCAACGTGATACCGCTGTATGAGAAGGAGCAGGCCTACGCCCTGCGCGGCGACGTGACCGGCGTGGTGTCCGACGGCATGGGTGCGTGGTACTTCGGCGCACTGTGGCGCGTGGAGCAATAAGTGAAAAACGCCCGGACCAACAGGCGTTAAACGCCTGCCCGCTATACTGTACAGAGAAAGCGCATATTTCCGGCCCCACAGCAGAAAGGAGCGATCATACAGATGATAGAAAAAGCTGAGGTCACAGCACTTTTGCAGCAGCTCACCGCCATTAAGAGTGCGTATTTCCACGAGGACGAGATCATGGCCTTTGCCAGAGACTGGCTGTGCCGGCAGGAACTGCCCGCACAGCTGCACGAATACCACGATGCCAAGGTCACAGATTTCCATGGAAAAAATGTCATCGCCGTTATCGACGGCGGCAAGCCCGGCCCGGTCATCTGCCTGAACGGCCATCTGGACACCGTGCAGCTGTGTGGCGGTTGGACCCGCGATCCCTACGGCGAGCTGGACGGCGACAGGCTCTATGGTGTGGGCGCGCTGGACATGAAATCCGGCTGCGCCGCGCTGATGGTCACGGCTGCCCGCTTCGCCGCCGCCCATAAGACCTTCGCCGGGAAGATCAAGCTGGCGCTGGTCTCTGACGAGGAGGGCCCCTACGGCCTGGGCACCAATGCCCTCATCGAGGACGGCTATCTCTCTGACGTGGACTTCTCCATCATCACCGAGCCAAGCGCCGGCTTTGACGGCAAGCCCTTCCCCGATGTCTGCCTGGGCGCCCGGGGCGGCTATGGTCTGGAGATCCGCTTCTACGGAAAGTCCGCCCACGCAGCCAACCCGGAAAAGGGCCACAGCGCCCTGCTGGACGCGGCCAAGGTGGCGCAGGCCCTGGAGCAGGTGGACTATGTTGAGGACCCGCACCTGGGCAAGGGCACCTGCTGTGTGGTGGGCATCAACGCCGACGGCGGCGCGTGCAGCGTGCCGGACTTCGCCGTGCTCCACCTGTTCTGGCACATTGTGGTGGGCGAAAGCCCGGACACCATCGTTCGTGAGATCGAAAAGGCCGTGCAGCGCGCCGGCATCACCGGCCGGTATGAGATCTGCTTCCGCGAGGCGCCGTCTGAGGGCTCCCGGGGCTTCATGCCCTACACCGTCCCCCAGGACGAACCCATGACCGTCTCCCTGCTGGAGTCCATCCGCAAGGTCACCGGCAAGGAACCCACCATCTCCTACTTCGCCAGCATCGGCGATTTCAACTATCTTGGCACGCGGCTGGGCGCGCCGGCCATCATCTTCGGCGCCGACGGCGAGAACTATCACAGCAGCGACGAATACGTCCTGCTGGACTCCGTCCACCAGACCGCCGAGGCCGTTTACGACTTCCTGGAGAAAACACTGCTGCCCTGAGCAAGCAAAACCACCCCCGGCGAGGAGCCGGGGGTGGTCTGTTTTTCAGAAGGTCATCTCCAGCCCGCATTTCAGCTGATGCAGTCTGTCGCCCAGGACCGTCTCCATCACGCCGCAGGCCCTCTCCCGGGTGCAGCGGCGGCGCAGGCGTACCGCACGGCCAATTCCACTCTTGCGCTCCGCCATTTTTCGCGGTAAAATAGCACCACAAAAAAGGAGGGCAATGCCATGATCTATCGTGATTTTCAGGACCTGCACCTGTCCCTGCTGGGCTTCGGCACCATGCGCCTGCCCACCACGGTGGACGGCGCCATCGACGAGGACACCACCCAGGCGATGGTGGACTATGCGCTGGCCCACGGCGTCAATTATTTCGACACCGCCTGGCCCTATATGCAAAATCTGTCCGAGACGGTGGTAGGCCGCTGCCTGAAAAAGCATCCCCGGGACAGCTTTTACCTGGCCACCAAATACCCCGGCCATACGCTCACCTGCGACCCGGACCCGGCGGACATCTTTGCCCAGCAGCTGGAGAAGTGTCAGGTGGACTACTTCGATTTCTACCTGCTGCACAACGTCTATGAAAACGACGTGGATATCTACACCGATCCCCGGTGGGGCATCATCGACTATTTTGTGGAGCAGAAGCGTCTGGGCCGTATCAAGCACCTGGGCTTCTCCACCCATGCGGACCTTCCCTGCCTCACCGCTTTTCTGGAGCGCTATGGCAAGGAGATGGAGTTCTGTCAGATCCAGCTGAACTATCTGGACTGGACCATCCAGCGGGCCAGGGAGAAATACGAGCTGCTGGAAAAGCACCATATCCCCGTCTGGGTCATGGAGCCGGTCCGCGGCGGCAAGCTGGCCTCCCTGGATGCCGACAGTGAACAGCAGCTCCACGCCCTTCGCCCCAACGCCAGCATCGCCTCCTTCGGCTTCCGCTGGCTCCAGGGACTGGATAACGTCCACATGGTCCTCTCCGGTATGTCCGACATGGCGCAGATGGCGGATAACGTGGCCACCTTTGAGCACCTTGACCCCCTCTCCCCCGCTGAGGAGGCGATCCTCTTTGCTGCGGCGGATAAGATGAAGAATTCCATCCCCTGCACTGCCTGCCGCTACTGCTGTGACGGCTGTCCCCAGCAGCTGGATATCCCGGACCTGCTGCACAAGTACAACCAGCTCCGCACCGGCAGCGGCAGTACCATCAAGATGCAGCTGGACGCGCTGCCCAAGGACAAGTGGCCTCACGCCTGTCTGGGCTGCGGCGCCTGCGCCGCTGTCTGTCCCCAGAAGATCGACATCCCCGGCCAGCTGGCTGCCTTTGCCGCCGAGCTGGACAAGCTGCCCGACTGGGTGGAGGTCTGCCGCCAGCGGGCGGAGACCGAGGCGCGGGAGCGCGCCTCCCGCGGGCTGTAAGCGTACAAGAAGAAGTCCCTCCCGTCGGGAGGGACTTCGTTTGTTTACACCTGATATTTCGCCGCGCAGCGCCGGTATTGCTCCCGGAAGTCCGGGTCCTGATGCCGTGCTGCATCCAGTGTGGCGTGCATATTCAGGTCGTGGTGGGCGGCGTCGATCACGCACCCGGCGATATTGGAGCAGTGGTCCGAGGTACGCTCCAGATCCGTCAGCAGGTCGGACCAGACAAAGCCTGCCTCGATGCTGCACTGGCCTTGCTGCATCCGCAGGATATGCCGGGTACGCAGCTGCTCCTTCAGATCGTCGATGACCTGCTCCAGCGGCTCCACCTGCCGGGCAGCGGTCATATCCTGCTGCCGGAAAGCGTCCAGCGCCCGCATGAGGATATCGTTGACCGCGGCGGACAGCACGCTCAGCTCCCGCTTCGCCTCGTCGCTGAAGGCCAGCCCCTTCTCCCGCAGCTCCTCCGCCGACTCCAGCACGTTCACCGCATGGTCGGAGATACGCTCAAAATCGCCGATGGCCTTCAGCAGCTCCGCGGACTCCTCGCTCTCCTGCTCGCCCAGCTTCTGGGCGCTGAGCTTTACCAGATAGGTGCCCAGTACGTCCTCGTAGTGGTCGCAGCGGCTCTCATCCTCCCGGATGGAGGAGGCCAGCGCTTCGGTGTAGTGGTCAAAGCTCCGCAGGGCGTTTTGCAGCGCCCGCACGGCAACCTCCGCCATCTCGCAGGTGACGACCCGGCAGCGCTCCAGCGCCACGGCCGGTGTGGTCAGCAGGCGCTGGTCCAGCTCCACCGTTTTATCGGCCGCGTGGGCCTTATCCGGCACCAGACGGATAGCCAACTTCTCCAGTAGGTCGCCGCAGGGCAGCAGTATGGCCGTACACAGGATATTGAACACCGAGTGGGCCACAGCGATACCCGCCATAGACGCCGCCTTGTTCAGCAGTACGGGGGCAAAGATGGCCTTGACGATGCAGAACACCGTCAGCAGCACCGCCACGCCGATTACGTTGAACATCAGATGCACCACGGCCGCCCGCTTGGCGTTTTTGTTGGTGCCGACGCAGGAGATCAGCGCCGTGACGCAGGTACCGATGTTCTGGCCCATAATAATGGGCACCGCGGCGGCGTAGCTGACCTGGCCGGTAGAGGCCAGCGCCTGCAAAATACCCACCGAGGCGGAGGACGACTGGATGATCGCCGTCAGCACCGCGCCCACCAGCACGCCCAGCAGCGGGTTTGTAAAGGCCAAAAACAGCTCTGCAAACCCCGGCACGTCCTTCAGCCCCGCCACCGCGGCGCTCATGGTGTCCATGCCGAACATCAGCGTGGCAAAGCCAAGCAGAATGGAGCCGGTCTCCTTTTTCCGGCTGTCCTTGCAGAACATATAGAAAATGATGCCGATCAGCGCCAGCACCGGCGTAAAGGCGGTAGGCTTCAGCAGCTGCAGCCACACGCTGCCGCCGTCGATCCCCGCCAGGCTCAGCAGCCAGGCCGTCACCGTGGTGCCCACGTTGGCGCCCATGATAACATTGATAGCCTGCCGCAGGGTCATCAGCCCGGAGTTCACGAAGCCCACCACCATGACGGTGGTGGCCGATGAGCTCTGAATGATGGCGGTGATGCCCAGTCCGGTCAGGAAACCGGCACCCACGCTGCCGGTCATTTTATCCAGCAGCGTCCGCAGCTTGCCGCCGGCCCGGCGCTCCAGCGCCTGGCCCATGAAATTCATGCCGAACAGAAACAGGCACAGCCCGCCCAGCATGGTCAGCGCATGAAAAATATCCATTTTCTTTCCCTCAACTTTACATTTTCTCAGATGTCACCTTATTGTCCATCTACATTGTACGGTATAAATGTCAAGTTCGCAGGCCATCTTTTGTAAAATCCATGTAAAACAGCGCAAAAAAGAAGCACCCGTACGGGTGCTTCTTTTTTATACTTCTTTTACCGCTGGCCCTTGTCGTAGGGGATACCCTCCGCCTTGGGTGCGCGGGATTTCTTGGATGTGAAGGCCAGCACCACCAGCGTGATCAGGTACGGCAGCATACGGTACACGTGGGAGCTGATGCCGATCTCCGCCAGCCAATACACGCCGTCGCCGTTGATATCCAGGCTGGAGTACGCCGCGGCGATACACTTGAACAGGCCGAACAGCAGCGACGCCCCGGCGATGTTCAGCGGCTTCCAGTTACCGAAGATCATAACGGCCAGCGCCAGGAAGCCGAAACCCGCCACATCGCCGTTGGCCGTGCAGTTGGCCGTGGTCAGGGCGTAGACAAAGCCGCCCATGCCGGCCAGCGCGCCGGAGATGGTCGTACCGGCATAGCGCATCTTGTACACGTTGATACCCACGGAGTCCGCCGCCTGGGGATTTTCACCGCAGGAGCGCAGCCGCAGGCCAAACCGGGTCTTGTACAGCAGGATCGACAGCACCACGAAAATGATGATGCAGACATAGGTCGCCAGATACACCTTGTGCAGGAAGGTATTGCCCAGGAAGCCCAGGTCGTCCGTCTTTGCGTAGCCCAGAGTGGTCTTCTTGATCATGAACCAACTGGCCGCATCGCCGGTGGCCATTTGCAGGGTGTTCTGGTTGGCGATGATACGGATGAGGAACAGCACCAGGGCCGGAGCCATCAGGTTCAGCGCCGTACCACCGATGGTCTGGTCCGCCCGCAGATTTACGGAGGCAAAGCTCAGCAGCAGGGAGAAAATGGCACCGAATATGGCCGCCACCAGCATAGCCAGCAGCTCAAAGCCCTGCAAAGCCACCCAGTCGCCGGCAGCCTTGGCCGCGTCGTAGACATGGTTGGTCTGCATGATGTTCACGAACAGCACGCCGATAAACGCACCCAGGATCATAATACCTTCCAACGCCAGGTTGATGATACCGCTGCGCTCAGCGAACACGCCGGCCAGCGCCACGATCATCAGGGGAACGGCGTAGATCATGGTCTGTTGGATCAGAAATGTCATGCCTGCTCCCCTCCTTCCTCCGGCTGCTCAGGTACCTGCGGTGCTTCCTCCGTCGGTATGTCCGGTATGTCCTCCGGCGGCACATCCAGTGGCTGTGTCTCCGCCTCTGCCGGTATATCCGCCGTGGTGGTCTTGTTGGCCTCCACGACGAGCTTCTTTTTCCGTCCGGTCAGCATCATCTGGATGAGCAGAGAGAAGGCGGACAGATACACGATGACGGAGATGATCACGTCAGTGATGTACTCGTTGTAGGCAGTCAGGTTGGTCAGCTGCAGACCGACGATATCCAGCATGGCCATGAAGATGCCGGTAAAAATGACCGCGATGGGGTTGTTCACCGCCAGCAGTGCCACGGGGATTCCGTTAAAGCCCACGCCGGGCAGGGCCTGATAGGTGTTCCAGTAGAACTCGGTGTTGCCGCTGAGCCAGTACAGCGCGGCGCCGGCGCCGGCCAGCGCGCCGGCAATGGCCATAGACAGCACGATATTGCGCTTATCGGGGATACCGGCGTAGCGGGCCGCATGGCGGTTGGCGCCGCAGGCCTTCAGCTCATAGCCGAACACCGTCTTCTCCATGATAATGTACACCACGATGGCCAGAATGATGGCCACCAGAATACCGGCATTGACCTGGGAGCCGGGAAACAGCTGATCCAGTCCCAGCTTGGGTGTGGCCACACCGTTGAAGGTGGTCTTGTAGATGTAACCGGACTTTGTGCCTTCTGTTACGTTCTTGAAGCTGCTGATATCAAACATCCAGGTGACAAGATTGGCTGCGATCCAGTTGGTCATGATGCAGGCCAGCACCTCGTTGATATTCAGCAGCGCCTTCAGCAATCCGGGGATCGCACCCCACAGGGCGCCAGCCAGCATACCGCCCAGAAAGGCCAGCAGCCAGATGATGCCCACGGGCACGGACTCGGAGGGGATGCCCAGCGCGACGGACAGCGAGACAAGCGTACCCATCAGATACTGGCCGGGTGCGCCGATATTGAACAGGCCCGTCTTGAAGGCCACCGCCACGGAAAGGCCGGTCATGATCAGCGGCATGGCGCGGAAGAGCATATTGCCCACATTCTGGGCGTTAAAGCCCCAGGTCAGCGCGCCCGCAGCGTCGCGGCCCGTGCTGAGGATGCCGGCAAAGATCAGCCGGACGCCCTCCCACATACCGGCAGTGGTGATCTTCTGCTCCGCCAGGCCCACAATAATGACCACGATGCTGCCCAGCAGCAGGCCGGCCAGGATGGACAGCAGAGAGGCCAGGACTTTCTTGGTGCCATTCTTGGCATACAGATCTGTCAGTTTTTGTTTCACGCCGTCTCACCCTCTTTCTTGTCCGCCCGCTTGGCGCCGGCCATATAGAGGCCCAACTCCTGCACGGTGATCTGCTTCGGGTCGAACTCACCCACGATCTCACCCTCGTACATGACCAGGATGCGGTCGGAAAGGCTCATGACCTCGTCCAGCTCCAGGGATACCAGCAGCACTGCCTTGCCGGCATCACGCTGCTTCACCAGCTCCTTGTGTACGTTTTCGATCGCGCCCACGTCCAGGCCGCGGGTAGGCTGGACCGCCACGATCAGCGGCTTGTTGCGGTCCACCTCGCGGGCGATGATCGCCTTCTGCTGGTTGCCGCCGGACATACTGCGGGCGGTGGTCACGGGGCCCTGTCCGCTGCGGATATCGTATTCCTCGATCAGCCTCTCGGCGTAGGCACGCACCGCGTCCTTTTTGATGAAGCCGCCCTTTTCGAATTCCGGCTCCTTATACCGCTGCAGCACCAGGTTCTGCTCCAGCGTAAAATCCAGCACCAGGCCGTGCTTGTGCCGATCCTCGGGGATGTGGCTCATACACTCTCCACGGCGACGGATGCTGGCGTGGGAGATATCCTTGCCGCACAGCGTCACCGTGCCGCCATTGCTCTTATCCAGGCCGGTGAGCGCGTGAATGAACTCCGTCTGTCCGTTGCCGTCGATACCGGCGATACAGAGTATCTCGCCGGCGCGTGCATCAAAGCTGACGTGGTCCACGGCATTGCGCTTGTGGGTGTGAGAGGGCACACACAGATCCCGGACCTCCAGCACCACATCCGTGGGCTTGGCCGGCTCCTTTACGACCTCCAGCTGCACCGGGCGGCCCACCATCATGTTGGACAGCTCCTGCTTGTTGGTGTCGCAGGTGTTCACGGTACCCACATAGCGGCCCTTCCGCAGAACCGTCACCCGGTCCGCCACCGCCATGATCTCGTTGAGCTTGTGGGAGATGAAGAGGATGGATTTCCCCTCCGCCGTCAGGTTCTTCATAATGGCCATCAGCTCGTCGATCTCCTGGGGCGTCAGCACGGCGGTGGGCTCGTCGAAGATGAGGATCTCGTTGTCGCGGTAGAGCATCTTCAGGATCTCGGTACGCTGCTGCATACCCACGGTGATATCCTCTACCTTGGCGTCCAGGTCCACGTGCAGGCCGTACCGTTTGGAGAGCTCCTCGACCTTCCTCCGCGCTTCCTTTTTCTGCAGGAAGCCGCACTTCGTCGTTTCGGCGCCCAGAATGATGTTGTCCAGCACGGAGAATACCTCCACCAGCTTGAAGTGCTGGTGGACCATGCCGATACCCAGTGCCGTGGCATCGTTGGGGTCGTTGATCTTCACCGTCTGGCCGTTCTTGCGTATCTCGCCCGCCTCGGGCTGGTACAGGCCGAACAGCACGCTCATCAGCGTGGATTTGCCGGCGCCGTTTTCGCCCAGCAGTGCGTGGATCTCTCCCTTTTTCAGTTGGAGGGTGATATCGTCGTTGGCCTTGATGCCGGGGAACTCCTTGGTAATGTGAAGCATCTCGATCACATACGAGGGAGTCTTATCCATGCCGCCACCTACTTTCCTCTATTATTTTGCCTAATGGCGATAAAGGCATAAATTTATTATATAGCATATATGCACAGATTGCAAGAAAAACAGCGGCGTTTTACTCCTCGCATCACGGCGCTTGACGCAAAAAAAAGAGACGCCCGCAGGCGTCTCTTTTTTTTGTTAAGTACGTTCCGATTACTTGACCAGGTTCAGGGTCAGGCTGTCGGTGCTGTCCAGCTTGGAGTAGTCGTTGTCGACGACCAGAGAACCATCGGCCATCTTGGCCAGCATGGCGTTGTAGTCGTCCACAGTCCACTTGGTCAGGGACCAGGTAGCGGTGGGCAGGCCCACAGCGTTGTCCTTGGCGCCCAGGGTCACGAAGGTGCCGCCGATCTCGTCGAAGGAACCGTCATAGACCTTGCCGCAAGCCCACTGCACGGAGGCGGACAGGCCCTTCATAGCGGAGGTGATAACGGTATCGGACTGGCTGGACTGGTCAACGTCCACGCCCACCACGGCGCCGTCGTTAGCGGCAGCGGCAGCGGCGACAGACTGGAACATATTACCGCCGCAGGCGAAGATGACCTCGGTGCCGTTCTCATACCAGCCGGAAGCCATGGTCTGCAGCTCGGTGGAAGCGGCGAAGGAAGCGCCATACAGCCAGGAGTAGTTCATCTCGACCTTCACGCCCATCTCAGCAGCAGCAGCGGAAGCGCCCTGCACGAAGCCGTAGCCGTAACGGCAGCAAGCGGGGTTGTCGCCGCCGCCACCACCGGTGAAGCCCAGCTTGGTGTAGCCTTCCTTAACAACAGCGTAACCGGCCAGATAGCCGCACTGCTCTTCCTGGAAGCAGATGCCCAGAACGTTCTTCAGGGCGGTGCCGTCCTCGGTGGTCACAGCGCTGTCGCGGTCCACGAACACGAACTTGACATCGGTGAACTCAGCAGCGGCCTTGGTCAGGGCAGTGGCCTGCATAAAGCCGGCAGCCACGATGACCTTGGCGCCGCCCTCGGCAGCAGCCTTCATGGCATCGTAACGGTCGTCATCGGTAGCCTGGTCGCCGTTGGCGGGCTGATAGTACTTGTAGCTCAGGCCGTTGTTGGCAGCGTACAGCTTCACGCCGTCGAAGGTGCCCTGGTTGAAGGACTTATCCTTCAGCTGGCCCACGTCGGTGACGAAAGCGATCTCGTACTTGCCATCCTCGGAGGTCATCTCATCGGCGATCTCGTCGGCGTTGGTGATCTCGGTGACTTCGGGGTTGTTGCCCTGGTTGTCGTCGGTCTTGGAGTCGTCCTTCTTGTCGCCGCAAGCGACCAGGGACAGCGCCATAACCAGAGCCAGGATCATAGCAAGAAACTTCTTCATGGTTATTCTACCTTCCTCAATTTTTTTATTTTCGCGCCTTGCGGCGGGAAAACCATCATTTCGGCACGGGGTTTTCCTCCCCCTGTGCCTTGCGCATTATAGCAGACTTTTTCGCCTTTGGCAAGTGAAAACCGCATTTTGCGGTAGAAATGTAAACAAATGTCATCAAAAATTTACATTTTGTTTGCGCGAAATGCACAAATGTATCGTGCATAGCGACAGCGCGAGATATCCTCCCGCGCTGTCGTGACCGTTGTTTACTTCTTGGCGGCCATCTTCACAGCCACCTCCAGGGCGATCTTCATCATATTGGTGAAGGTGGTCTGGCGCTCCTCGGGGGTCAGCTCCTCGCCGGTGATGAGGTTGTCGGAGATGGAGCAGATGGCCAGCGCCCGCTTGCCGGTATAGGCGGCGGTGCAGTACAGACCGGCGGCCTCCATCTCCACGGCCATGACGCCCATCTTGGCGAAGCGCATGTTGCGCCCGGCGGCGTCATAGAACGTGTCGGAGGAATACAGATTGCCCACGGGCATTTTCACGCCCAGCTCCCTGGCGCTCTCCACCGCGGCCATCAGCAGGTCGAAATCGCAGATGGGCGCGTAGCTGCCGCCCAGCTCATACTGGCTGGCAAAATCGGAGTTGGTGCAGGCGCCCTGGCCGGCCACCACGCTGCCCAGCTCCAGGTCGGCCCGCATGGCGCCGGCGCTGCCCACGCGGATAATGTTCTCCACATCATACTGGGTGTACAGCTCATAGGAATAGATGCCAATGGACGGGATGCCCATGCCGCTGGCCATCACGGACACCGGCACGCCCTTGTAGGTGCCGGTATAGCCCTGCACGCCGCGGACGTTGTTCACCAGCTTCGGCTCGGTGAGAAATGTCTCGGCAATGAACTTGGCCCGCAGCGGATCGCCGGGCATGAGAACGGTCTTGGCGAAATCGCCCTTGTTGGCGTTATTGTGGGGAGTCGGCATAGTGGTTCCTCCTTAAATTTACTGTTCCATGGCCTTCACGGCCTTGACGATACGGCTGGTGCCCAGACGGTCCGCGCCCAGGGCGATGAAATCTCTGGCGTCGTTCAGATCCGCGATGCCGCCGGCGGCCTTGATCTTCACATGGGGCGCCACGTGGGCCTTGAACAGCGCCACGTCCTCACGGGTGGCGCCGCCTCCGCCAAAGCCGGTGGAGGTCTTGATGTAGTCCGCGCCGGACTCGGACACCACGCGGCACAGCTCGATCTTCTCCGCGTCCGTCAGCAGGCAAGTCTCGATGATGACCTTCAGCAGCTTGCCGCCGCAGGCGGCCTTGGGCTCTTCCAGCAGATTGACCGGTGGGAAGGTGTAGGTTTTTTCCTCCGGTACCGGATCCAGCAGCACCTCCTGGGCGGCCTGCGCCGCCTTTTCCTCCGGCGTTTCGCCAAAGTGCAGTTTGCCGTCCTTGGCTTCGGCCGCCGGCTCCCCTACCACGGCGCTGCCGCTGACGGCACGGGTGATGAGATCCTCGATGGAGGTCTCGGTCGGGGCGGGAGCGGCATTGGTGACGGGCGGCGTGACCGGCTGGAAATCCGGCTGGGGTTCCGGCGCAGGCGCAGGCTCTACGGGCTTGTCCGGCTCACTATCGAAATCGTAGGCACGGCCGGTATTAGTGCTGACCTTCATGGCGTCGGTCAGGCGCTCCACCTTGCGGCGGGAGGCCTCGCCCTCCTTGGTGAGGGCTTCCTTCCGGGCTGCGGCAGGGGATTTTTCCTCCCCCTCCAGCACCACATCAATATTGAAGTTCCTGCGGTTTTTCTTTTGGGCGGCTTCAGCCGCCTCGGCAGCCGCCTGGCGGTTCTCTACCGCGGCGGTGTAGGCCTCCTCCAGCTTCTTGACGGGCTTTGCGGCACCCCTAAACAGACCAATGAGGGTGGTGCCGGTGGAGATCATAAAGAACACAAAGAACAGGAGGATATCCACGATGAGGGCCCCGGTGCGGCCCAGCCAGCGCAGCGGGTACACACCAAACAGAATGGCGCATGCGCCGCCCCCGGTAAGGGCGGTGCCGCCGCGGTACAGAGCCTTGATGCTCTCGGCAAAGGTGCCCTCCGCGGCGCTGCCGCCGATGATATGGGTGATGCCGCACAGCAGCAGGACCATCAGCACCACGCTGGCGCTTTTGAGCCCCGGCGTGATGGCGGTGCGGTCCATGGTCAGCAGCACGGCCACGATCATCATAAGCGGGCCCATAAGATAGCAGCACCAGCCCATCAGGCCGCGCAGCACATTATGTACGGTATTCCAGGCGTTATCGCCGGGGATGGCCGCCAGCAGAAGCAGCAGCACCCCCAGCGCAAAGAGGATGATCGCATTGAGCTCCCGCTTGGCCTGCAGCTGCGCCTTGGTGGGCTTTTTGGCTGCCGGTTTGCGTTTTTTTGCCGTTGATTTTTTGGTAGTAGCCATAGTAGGGGTGGTTCTCCTTTCCCTTGGTTCCCTGCACCAAAAAGCAGGGCGGCGGCTCACCCCCTGTCCGGAAACCGGACAAGGGAAAAGCCGCTTTCATATGTACTCTCTTTATTTGGATTTTTTCTTTTGGAGGCGGTTTTCGTACCGGTCCCCCAGCTGGAAGGTAAGCATCTCCCGGAAATCCGCCAGGTCCTCGGCGGAGAGGCAGCGCTTGGGGATGAGCAGTGCGCTCTGCTTGCCCAGGAACATGAAGAAATACTCAGCGGTCTCGTACATATTCATGATGTTGTTCCATGCGTGCAGCGCGGTGGTACCGGCCTGTTCATCCAGCACATTGATGCCGTTATCATTGAATACATAGCGCATGGTGTGGCCGATGAAGGTCTTATCATTCTTGATAAAGCGGCGGGCAGAAAGCTCCGGCAGGAGGAAAGCGCCCAGCACGGCGATGACCGCCACGATGGTGATGATGGTGGGCTTTTCGTTCACCTTAAAATCGGCATAGACGCCGACGATGGCGATCAGCAGCAGCAGAATGTTCATCATCACGCTGTTTTTATTCTTTCCGCCTGTCATAAAGCGGGTAAGGGCAAGGTAATCTCTGCCCTCCATAACGGCTTCGGCTCTGATTTCAATATCCATGGTTTTTATTTGTCCTTTCGCAAGATGTAATAGCTGCAAAGTTGCGGTATATTTTAATGGATGAGGCCGGTAATGAACGCCCGAACGGCGTTACCGGTTATCTTTTCCACAATGCCCAGGATGACAACGACAGAACCCAGCACCAGCGTGTAGATGGCAAAGATGCGGAACTTATCGCTCTTGATAAGATAATTGACTAGGCGGATTGCCAAAAGGCCGAAGATGAGCGCTGCTGCCATGCCGATAAGGGCGGTGCCCCACTCGATGCCGATGCCGGCCGTGGCCGCGTCGTGCAGATCCAGGATGCCGGCCGCCAGCACTGCAGGCAGGCCCAGAATGAAGGAATAGGATACAGCGTAGCTGCGCTCCAGCCCGCACAGCTGCCCCACCGAAATGGTGGAACCGGAGCGGGAGATGCCGGGCAGGGTGGCAAAGAGCTGCGCCACACCGATGGCCAGGGCGTGCTTGCCCTTCATGGTGGAGGCGTCCCGGTGACCACGGGGGGCGCGGTCCGCCAGGAAGAGCAGCGCCGAGGTGATGAGGAAACAGATCCCCTCCACCAGAATGTCGTTATCGGCGCTGACCGAGGTGATAAGATCCTGCAGCGGCAGCACCAGCAAAAGCGGCACGCAGGAAAGGATGAGAAGATACAGCATGCGGCGGTAAGGGGTGGCAGGCTGCTTAAAGAGCCGGCCGCGGAACAGATCGGCAAACAGCAGGAAGAATTCCTTAAGAAGCTGCCACACGGTAGGCCAAAAGGCGATGATGACCGCCAACAGCGTGCCCAGGTGCAGCATGACCGAAAAAGTAACGCTGCTTTCGGAGTTGATGCCGGTGAAGTACTGATACAGTGAAAGATGGCCGGAGGAAGAGACCGGCAGGAACTCGGTGAGGCCCTGCAGTACCCCCTGTAAAATGGCGCTGAGAATGCTCATGATGTTGGTTTTCTCCTCTTGATGTGGCTATGTAAATGCCCCAAAAGGGCATTATTTACGGTTGGTAGCTTTGGCCGGGCTGCAGCGACGGCTTGAGATAGGCAGCGGGATCAGTGGAGCTAATACCCTGCACGGTACGAAGGCCATCCGCATCCGTCATCACCTGCACCCAGCCCTCCGGGCAGGGCAGCCACTCACTTTCGGACGGCTCCTGCAGGGGCAGCAGCGCTTCCGGCGGCAATATGGTGTGGATCACTTTGCGGCCCCCTTTGCAGGCGGCTCCTTGTCGGGTTTTGCCTTGGGCGGGCGGCCGCGGCGGGGCTTTTTCCTGCCGTCCTCCTCATCAATGAGATCATAGAGCTTGCCCAGGGCATCCTGCAAACCGCCCAGTTCATCGATGAGACCCACCTGCACCGCGCCCTCGCCGTCCAGCACTGTGCCGATATCCATGACCAGCTCGCCGTTATTCATCATCAGCTCCCGGAATTTTTCGGGCCGGATGCGGCTATTGGCGGTGACGAAGCCTGTGATGCGCTCCTGCATTTTATCGAAGTAGGAAAGGGTCTGCGGAACGCCCAGCATCACGCCGTTCATCCGCACGGGGTGGACGGTCATGGTGGCGGTGGGGGCGATGAAGCTGTATCGGGTGGAGACGGCAAGCGGCACGCCGATGGAATGTCCCCCGCCCAGCACCAGCGAGACGGTGGGGGTCTTCATGCCACTCAGCAGCTCGGCAATGGCCAGTCCTGCCTCCACATCGCCGCCGACGGTATTCAAGATGACCAGCAGCCCCCGGATGCTCTGGTCCTCCTCGATGGCGACCAGCTGCGGGATGACATGCTCGTACTTGGTGGTCTTGTTCTGCGGGGGCAGGATATAGTGCCCCTCGATCTGGCCAATAATGGTCAAGCAATGGATCTTATGCCGGCCGCCCTCGGTGGTCACGCTGCCGGAGTGATAGATTGCCTCGCTGCGGCGCTCCTCCTCATTTGCTTCCGGCTGGTTCTGCTCCTCATTTTTTGGGGCAGTGGATGCTTTTTTCTGCGGCATGGTTTTGGCTCCTCCCTATGGGTTTTACCCATAGTGTGAACCATTCCCGGCCGCTTTATGCCGGTTTAGTAGCCCTTGATCCCCTCGATGGAATCATCGTGGGCGACCCACTCCTCATCCACCTCAAAGGTGCGGTAGGTATCACGGGTATCCCGCACAATGACCCGCTCGATGCCGGCATTGATGATCATACGCTTGCAAAGGGAGCAGGGCGCCGCGGCCTCCACATAGCCGCCGGTGCGGTTTTCCAGCCCCACCAGGTACAGGGTGGCACCCAGCATCTCGCTGCGGCTGGCATTGATGATGGCGTTCTGCTCGGCATGGACGCTGCGGCAGAGCTCATAGCGCTCGCCGCGCGGCACCTGCAGCTTTTCACGGGTACAGTAATGCAGCTCATTGCAGTTGGCGCGCCCGCGGGGGGCGCCCACATAGCCGGTGGAGATGATGGTATCATTCTTGACGATGACCGCGCCGAAATTACGGCGCAGGCAGGTGCCCCGCCCGGTAACAGCTTCTGCGATATCCAAATAGTAATTGATCTTATCCCGGCGCTCCATGGGGCCTCCTTTTGCCTAACACAGTACGATATGAAACGATTTGTATCATTATACACCATTCTGTTGATTTTGTCCATCAAGAGATGGGGAATTAAATGTAACTTAATGGAGACCGCCGAGAGCTGGTTCGGCCGCAGGCCCCGATGCTCTCCCCCTGCATTTATCAAAGCCATTTCCGCACCATTCCGCCCTGCTCGGCATAAGATGGCCACTGGGTTTTATTTTTCGCTTACTTGGCCCGCCCCTTGCATCAAGGGCCGAATTATGGTATTTTTTTATAGAGTGAACGCTTCATCTTCCACATGGGAGGTCTTTTTATGTGCAAACGCATTCGGGAGGACATTGCGGCGGTGCGCCAACGCGACCCCGCTGCCCGTTCCGGCTTTGAAATACTGCTGATGTACGCCGGCGTACACGCGCTGTTTTGGCACCGACCGGCGCACTGGCTGTACCGGCACCACTGCTTTTTCCTGGCGCGTCTTGTCAGCCAGCTCACCCGTTTTTTTACCGGTATCGAGATCCACCCCGGCGCCGTCATCGGGCACAATGTTTTTATTGATCATGGCTCCGGCATCGTCATCGGCGAAACGGCAGAGGTAGGCGATGGCTGCACGCTGTATCAGGGCGTTACCCTGGGCGGCACCGGCAAGGATACCGGCAAGCGCCATCCCACACTGGGGCGCAATGTCATGGTAGGCTGCGGCGCCAAGGTGCTGGGCCCCGTGCGGGTGGGCGATAACTGCAAGATCGCCGCCAACGCCGTACTGCTGCACTCCATTGATGCCGACAGCACCGCTGTGGGTGTACCGGCCCGCGTGGTACGGGTAAGCAATGTAAAGCTGGAAAACGAACGGCTGGACCATGTGCATATTCCGGATCCCATTCAGCAGGAGCTGAACCGGGCCCACCGGCAGATCGCCGCGCTGGAAAAACGGCTGACAGTGCTGGAGGCCGAGCTGGAAAAGGAAAAGGAAGAATAGCCGATGTTTTATATCATTTTTGATTTTTGCATGGCGGCAATTATGCTTTTATTCGGCATATGGTTTTATAAATCCGGCGGAAAAGCAGCCGATTACTTGTCCGGTTACAATATGAGATCCGCGGATGAGCGCCGAAAATATGACGAAGACGCCATGTGTAAAGCATATGGAAAAAGAATGATGTACATGTCGATCCCTTTTCTCATTGGGATTTCCATAGATTGCCGGTATCCGGGAATTGGCTGTCTCATCGCATGGGGGATGTGGCTTGTTCTGTTTATTCTGCTGCTTATTGAACGGCACAAAAGAGAACAATAAACCTCACTTTCCTACACTGTCCTACAGCGCTGCCACCAGCCGACGCAGGGCGCTGAGCCAATCGGACTTTCGCTCATCCTCGGCCGCCAGCAGAAATCGTTCCCCGAAGAACACTGCTGTGGCTGTCTGTCCGGCAAATTTGGCCTCTACACGACCCATTGGGCAGCCATCCATCGGGTGTAGGGTGCCCATCTGCGCACCACCCGCTTTCATGGTTTCTTCCAGAGTGCCCGCGCCCTCCCGGATTATCGCGCCATGGGCGATGGGGCGGCCCTCCGTAGTAAATTCCAGTCCTGTAATGGTAATGATCTGTTCGGTCATGGTGGTTCCTCCTTGCGATCTTTTTTGTTCTGTCCTTATCATAGCAGGCTATCAGTCCCATAATCCGTACTTTGATGGACAGGCCGGGGCAGATGTGCTATATTTATGAGGAAATTGCGGCCAATAGACCTGTGGGAGGAACCAAAATGGAGCAAAATAAAGCCCTGCTGGAGCGCATCCGGCTGTTTGTGCTGGATCTGGATGGCACCATATACCTGGGCGACCGGCTGCTGCCCGGCGCCGCCGAATTTATCGCCACGGCAAAAGAAAAGGGCCGGCAGGTGCTGTTTTTCACCAATAACACCAGCCGCAGCCCAATGGAATATGTGGAGCGTCTTTCCCGCATGGGGATCCCTGTCACCCGGGAGGATATTCTCACGGCCGGGGATGTGACCATTCACTACCTGCAGACGCACTGCGCGGGACAAAGCGTCTATCTGCTGGGGGTACCTGCCCTGCGGCAAAGCTTTGCGGAAGCCGGGATTCCTCTTACCGAAGAACAGCCTGATCTTGTTGTGGTGGGCTTCGATAAGACACTGACCTACGAACGGCTGGAAAAGGCCTGCATCTACCTGCGCCGGGGCGCCCATTTCCTCGCCACCCACCCCGATATCAACTGCCCCACTGAGGCGGAGCCGATCCCCGATTGCGGCGCTATCTGCCAGGCCATCACCGCCAGCACCGGGTTTGCGCCCCATTCCCTGGGCAAGCCCGCCGCCGAAACAGTGGAGCTGGTGGAAGCGGTGAGCGGCCTGCCGCGGGAGGCCATCGCCTTTGTGGGGGACCGCCTGTATACCGATGTGGCCTGCGGCACCCAAAACGGCGCCTGCGGCATCCTGGTAATGACCGGCGAAACCACCCCCGAAATGCTGGCAGAAAGCCGCTTTTTCCCCGATGCGGTGTTCCCCTCTCTCGGGGCCATGGCACCGCTGCTGTAAATCTCACAATAAAAAGCCCGCCCCCTGTACCAACACCGTACAGAGGGCGGATTCTTATTTGATTACAGGTTTATTTCCAGTGTTTTAGCTGCGAAAGATGGGCGTCATACTGTGCCCGGCGCTCCGCTTCGCCGATATTTTCAAGGTTCGGCATATGCGCCAGCAAAAAATCCAGCAGCGCATCCTTGCTTTGGTAAGCGAAGGCCCCCTCCGCATAGCACCACTTGCAGTAATCCTCATTATAGCTGCCATCTGGCTCCCGGCTGGTGATGCCGTCCTCCAGCGGCATGCCGCAGCACTGGCAGATGAGCTGCCGCGGCGTACCCAGCAGCGTATTGATGGATACATCGAACAGTGCCGAAAGCAGCTTCAAGGTTTCGGTATTCGGCACCGTTTCACCGGTTTCCCAGCGGGAGACCGCCTGCCAGGTCACAAAAACCTTTTCCGCCAGTTCTTCCTGCGAAAGACCCTTGCCGGTTCTCAGTTCATAGATCACATCTTTTGTTTCCATGCGCTTTCTCCTCCCTTTGGGAATAGTATAACGCCATACCACCTCTATGAAAAGCAACCCGCTGTTGCTTTTGCTGCTGCGTCACTCGGTCAGGCCAAAGAACCACACCGTTTCGGATTCATAGGTTTCGCCCTGCCGCAGCAGGATGGAGGGAAACTGCGGGTGATGGGGGCTATCGGGGCAATGCTGTGTTTCCAGGCAGATTCCGCTGTGCTTCTGGTAGGCAATGCCGCCTTTGCCCCGCTCTCCACACAGAAAATTACCGGAATAGAGCTGCAAGGCCGGTTCTGTGGTGAAGACGGTGAGCCGCCGTCCTCTTACGGGGTCACTGAGTTCCGCCGCCGGGTGCAGCGGATTTAGGCTCTCGGCATCATAGTCCAACAGGAAATTGTGGTCGTACCCGCCGGCATTTTTTAGCTGTGGGCAGTCTGCCCCGATGCGTTCCCCAATGATATGCGGCGTGGTAAAATCCAGCGGCGTTCCCGCCACCGGCAGCATCTCCCCGGTGGGGATCAGTTCCGCATTAACCGGGGTATATCGACTGGCTGCCAGCTCCAGCCGGTGGCCAAGGATATCCCCCTTGCCCTGCCCCGCCAAATTAAAATAGGTGTGGTTGGTCAGGTTCAGCAGGGTGTCCCCCTCCTCCGCCGTGGCGGTATAGTGGATAATGAGGGCATCCTCCTGGGTCAGGCAGTAGCGCACCTCCACATGCAGTTTGCCGGGATAACCCTCCTCACCTGCTTCTGCCGTACGGGAGAACACCACCACATTATCAATGTCCTCGGTGCTCCATTGCCACAGGCAGCGGTCAAAGCCTCGCTTGCCGCCGTGCAGGTGGTTGCCGCCGTCATTGGCAGCCAGTTGGTACTCCTTGCCGTTCAGGGTGAATTTTGCCCCGGCAATACGGTTGGCCACCCGGCCTATTGTTCCGCCAAAGTGCGGGGCCTCAATGTAATCTGCAATGGTATCACACCCCAGGGTGATATCCTCCACCATGCCCTCTTTATCCGGCACACAGATGCTATGCACAGCCGCCCCGTAATTGAGAAGGTTTACCTCCATGGTGTTGTGGTTAAACAGGGTAAAGCGTGTTACCGCCTGCCCTTCCGGCGTCCTGCCAAAAAAGTGCTTATAGACCATTGGTTGCTCCTCACTTTTCGTTTGTTTCTGCCTATTATTGTACCGCATCAACGGCCAACTGCCAAGGGGGAAGTTTTCACTCTCGCCAGGTCGTCTGGGCGAATTTCTGCTGAGGGATGGCACCGGGCCGCAGGCTGTTTCGGCACAGCCGAAACCGACGGGCACAGTCCGTCGAGACCGTCCAAAGGACGGTTTAGCCTGCGGCCCGCCCTGCCCCCTGCATAAATTCCACACATGGGAAAAGGGACGCCCCCGTTAGAGGACGCCCCTTTCCCAAGAGAGAAAACATTAGAAGATGGCGAGTTTAGACTGGACGGTGGTGGAAGCCACTACGCGTCCGCGCTTGATGACATAGCGACGCTCCGGAGTCAGACGAATGGCGTCGCGTGCATCACGGCAAGCGGTGATGACGATATCGGCATTGCAGCCGACCTTCAGACCGTAATTCTCCAGGCGGAGGATCTTGGCGGCGTCATCGGTGATCATATCGAAGGTCTTTTCAATCTCATCGGGCAGGCTCAGCTGGGCAGCGTGGCCGGTAATCAGGGCCACCTGCAGCATATCGCCGGCGCCGTAGGGATAGAAGGTATCATTGACGCAGTCCTGGCCAAAGCTCATGGTCACACCGGCAGCCAGCAGCTCCTTTACGCGGGTAATACCGCGGCGGATGGGCTGTTTATCCAAGCGGCCCTGGAGCATCAAGTTGGTAACAGGGTTGGTGATGACATTGATGCCGGCCTTCTTTACCTTTTCGATAACATAGGCCGCATAGTGGTCGTCATAGGCCGCCATGGCGCAGGTATGGCCGGCGGTAACACGGCCCTGCCAGCCGCGGGCGATGGTCTCATCGGCCACCATCTCCAGCGTGCGGTAGAAGGGGTCGTCGCTTTCGTCCACATGCATATCCACATCGGCATCATACTTCTCAGCAATATCAAAGCACAGCTTGACATGTGCGCGGCTGTCATCGGGGCAGTTTTCGTTAGCGGGCATACCGCCTACTACATCGCAGCCCATCTCCATGGCCTGCCACATCAGCTTATCGGCGCCGGGATCCTTTACAATTCCCTCCTGCGGGAATGCAACGGTCTGCATATCCACTACGCCCTTATACTTGTCTTTCAGGGCCAGTACGCCCTCGGTGGCCTTCAGGCCGGTAATGGTATCCACATCAATGTGGGTACGAATATTCAGTACACCGTTCTTGATCTCACGCTCCACCACATCGCCGCCGCGGGCCAGAATGTCCTCATTGACATAGTTGCGCTTTTTATCCCACAGCATCTCAATGGCTTCCTTCAGGGTGCCGCTCTGGTTCTTGGGCAGAACATCCAGTACATTGACCTTATCCAGGTGGATATGGGGATCGATGTAGGAAGCGGTGGTCAGGTTGCCCTCGGCGTCAATAACGGTCTCGGCCTCGGCGGTCAGTCCCACGCCGATATCAACGATCTTGCCGCCATCGATGAGGATATTGACCAGTTCTTCCCAGTCACGGAGCTTCGCGTTCTTAATAAGCATCTGCATACTTTAATTCCCTCCAAAAAATTTTTGTTAAAATAATCCGGCAGGGCGCTATTCTCATTCAAACCGAATTTCTTTACTTCCCAACCCTTTTGAAAAGCGCCCTGCTCCCGGATGGGAGCAGGGCGCGAAACAACTTAGGGTGAAAGCCTCTCCATAGTCTGCCAATATCCGGAGGACTCCTATTCGGTTCACCTACATTTTAGCATACAATCTGCCCAAAGGCAATTCATCATTATTTAGAAAGTTCCAATACATTTTTGTTGGAATCCACCAAATACATCGCATACATCTCCGGCGAAAGCCCGCTCTCCGCCACTATCTTCCGGGCCGGCTCATAGTCCTCGGCCGCCAGCCGCAAGGAGATCCCACAGCTTTGAGTCACGGTGCGCAGGGTGGGCATCGTCGCCACCTTAAAGTGCTGCTCCAGCAGCCGCTCAGTCTGTATGGCGGAATGGGTATTCTCAAAGGAAATCATCAAGTAATCTTCGTTCATCGTTTTCACCTCACCCCTATTTTACTCCATGGCCCCAGTGGAATCAAGTGTGCTTTCCCTCCCGGCCTGTGCAGCAGGCTGACCATGCGGCGCAGCCGCCGGGCTTCCGCCCGGCTCCCGCGGCTTCG
>OGGJ01000929.1_pt1 | contig 27513 bp, 25 predicted proteins | sample 1571071 | NCBI WGS metagenome assembly OGGJ01 (sample SAMEA2581954, study PRJEB24529) | metagenome | biome: Human gut stool | place: China | collected 2011
TGGATTCCCAACTGCCACATATCACCTGCCTTGGAAAATACCGGCTTTTTGAGTTCGGCATCCACATCAAAGTCATCCTCATGTACACCATCCTTTATATCGTCCTTGAACAGGTCGTCCAGTTCCGCCGGATCAAACCCGGTAAGCGATACATCAAAGTCGCTGCCCTGCAGGTCGGTAATGAGTAGGGCTAATTTATCCGTATCCCAATCGCCGCTGATTTTTTTAAGGGCGATGTTTAGGGCTTTTTCCTTTTCGGTGTCCATGTCGATGACGACGCAGTCAATTTCCGAGATGCCCTCCTGCTGGAGCACCTTCAGGCGCTGGTGCCCGCCGACCACGTTGCCGGTGCGCTTGTTCCAGATAACCGGTTCGACGTAGCCGAACTCGTCCAGCGAGCGTTTCAATTTTTCATATTCCGGATCGCCCGGCTGCAAATCCTTTCTCGGATTATAGGCTGCCGGGATAAGGTCTTGTATGTTCTTTTTGATCAATTCCATAATTATTTTCCTTTCCGTGCCTGCAACAGGTGTTCCATCATCGTATCCTGCGGACTTCCTACAAATGCTGTGGTACAGTTCTGCTTGACGATATCGAAAATCTCATACCAGAGCAGGTTCGCCTGCTTCTGGAATGACTGGCTCATCTGCACAAATGGACTGGTAATCGCACCGCCGGTCGTGGGGTGCTTGCCGAGCAGTCCATAGGTGCTGATGGCTTCTTCGCACTGGATATACCGGGCGAATGCCTGGGCATAGGCTTCCAGCAGCCGGGGATTGACGAGCCGTTCGCAGCCGCGGTCCTTCAGCCATTGCCAGGTCTGGCGAAACAGGTCATCTGCACCAAGCGGCTTGCCGTCCCGCTGCCGGGCAGACAAATAGTCGCTGGGATTCGGTATGTCCTCGCCGGTGAGATCTGCGGCATCATTTAAATCGGCGCCTTCTAAGATGGGCGTCGGCAGGTCGATAATGGTGGCTGTCTTTCCCTTGGCGATTTTATCGGCCAGCGCCTCCGGCTTGTCCCCGGCGCGGATCCGTCTGCCGCCGCGATTGGTTCCGTCCTTGGCCATGGCTGTTCAACTCCTTTCCCATGCGGTAAATCCCCCGTTTGAACTGCAATTTTTGTGCGTGTGACCCCAGCACCGGTCTAGCATTTGGGCGCGCCAGGGATTTTGACCGCCCCTCCCGGCGAAGCGTAGTCACTCGTAGTGGTATTCCTTTTTGGTATGATGCCAGCGGTCGTCCATTTTTGCGGTTATCATTGAGTGGCACGGCTTGCACAGCGACATAAGGTTATCCTCGTCATGGGTGCCGCCACGGGAGAGGGGACGGATATGGTGCACCTCCGTTGCCGGTGTGGTCTTGTGGTTCTTCAGGCACATCTCACACAGGGGATGCTTTCCGATGTAGCGGTCCCGGATGCGTTTCCATGCTCTGCCGTATCGTTTCTTGACGACAGGGCTGCGCTGGTAGGTGTCATAGTATTTATCCATCAGCTTCTGGTGCTGCTCGCAGTACCGGTTCACGGTCAGCTCCTTGCAGCCGGGGTAGGCGCACGGTTTCTTTGGTTTCCATGGCAAAGTTCTCATCTCCAGACATAGCAAAAGCCTTCAAAGGATTGCTCCCTCGAAGGCTTCTCTTACACTTTTAGGCTATTAGTATACCATGTAAAGCAGACAAATGCGTCCGCGATTTTGGACATCAGGTCTTCCCAAATAAAAGCAAGGCAAGGTTCTCATCTCCAGACATAGCAAAAGCCTCCAACGGATTGCTCCCTCGAAGGCTTCTCACATTTTTTCATGCTATTAGTATACCACGTCGAACAGATACATGCGTCCGCTACATTACTCATGTGGCTAAAATAATTGGGAATGACTGCCCAAACGATATAGCAGAAGAACAAGTACATCATCTTTGGTTTCATAAATGAGAAGCCAATCTGGATCAATATGGCATTCCCGGCAACCTTTGTATGTTCCACCTAAATCATGGTCTCTATATTTTTCATCCAATTGTTTTCCTTGGGCCAATTGCTCAATGACAGAGAACAGCACATCTATATCTTTGTTCTGCTTCTTTGCCAATTTCAAATCTTTCTTAAATTGAGTGGTGAATTTTACTTCGTACTTCATTTTTCAAGGGCCACACGCAAATCTGTCATATTGGTATACCCTTTTACTTTTTTATCAATGGCGATTCGTTTGCCTTCTTCAATGGCAGATCTAGTTGTTGCATTAGGAACGTCAAGAGTGAGACGGAAGGGAATGCCATTTTCTCGTATCGTTGTTTTTAAGAATATGTTTACCGCCGTCGTCATATTCATTCCCAGAGCATTGAATATTTTCTCAGCCTGATTTTTGACTTCCTTATCCGTCCGGATATTCAAATTTGTATTTACCATATTCAACACCTCCATTTCTGTCTTGAATATAGCATTATTTTTGGCTGATGTCAACACAATGTCAATATAATAAACACATAGCAAAAGCCTTTAAAGGATCGCTCCCTCGAAGGCCTCTCTCATACTTTCATGCTATTAGTATACCACGTCAAATGAATAAATGCGTCCGCGATTTTGGACATCATGTCTTTCCAAATAAAAGAATAGCAAACTTAGCTAATGCACAATTCTTCCTTTTGTAGGCAGACGACCGTTCGATGTGGAAATGATCAGCGATGGCATAGACAGCGCTCGTTTGTGCATCCTCATCAGCATAGAAGGTTTGCAGTACATATTGCTTGTCACTGCTTAGTTTCTCCCATGCGGGCTGAAACCATGCCATGTACTCCAACGCCTGCCGGTACCGTTCCTTCAGGATGTCGATGTCTGCCAGACCGGAGATGATATGATCTTCTACGGCATGCGGGTTGCTGGAGTGCGGCATCCCATCGAAACCGGACGGATGCAGGCTGGTCATGGCAGCATATGCCTGCTTGATATCCTCGCTGGTATTTTCGATGATGAACTGCATGCTGCCGTAATCCCGGATGGCATCAATGGCGCCGCTTCGTTTATTCAGATACTTCCAGATAACACTCATAGGCTGCCTCCTTGCAAGCTGGCCCGGACTGCCTCAATCAGTGCAGCCTGGGTTTTGTTTTTTTCTTTCAATGATTTCATAATGGTTTCATCTATGGTTCCGGCAGTCAGAATGTGATGAATGACGACCGTATCCGTTTGTCCTTGCCGCCAGAGTCTGGCATTCGTTTGTTGGTATAATTCCAAGCTCCAGGTTAGTCCAAACCAGACGAGAGTGGATCCGCCTTGTTGCAGGTTTAGACCATGTCCGGCAGAGGCGGGGTGGAGAATAGCAACAGGAATAACACCAGCGTTCCAATCTGTTATATCTTGTGAAGTCTTGATTTCTCGTACCGTAAACCGTTGCTGAATCCGTATCAGATCATGCTTGAACCAGTATGCAATCAATACGGGTTTGCCATTGGCACCTTCAAGAATGTCCTCCAGGGCATCGAGTTTTCGGTCATGAATGGGAATGATTCGTTTTTCCTCATCGTAGACGGCACCGTTTGCCATCTGGCATAGCTTGTTCGATAGGGCAGCCGCATTTACGGCATCAATTTCTTTCCCATCTAGTGAAAGCACAAGCTGGGAACACATGGTGTCATACATGTTTCGTTCTGGCTTTGATAACTGTACATGGATTTCATTTCGTACTAATGCTGGCATGGTCAGATACTCCTTGCTTTTCATGGAAATGGTGATGTCTGCAATACGTCGATAGATTTCTTCTTCCGCACCGGGTTTTGGCTTGTAAGAAAAGATCATCTGTTGGTTCCGTTTATCCGGTTGGAAAAATTCACTCCGGTAATGGGTGATAAAACGACCAAGTCGCTGTCCCATATCCAACAGGCGAAACTCTGCCCATAGATCCATCAGGCCATTTGAAGAAGGCGTACCTGTCAGTCCTACGATACGTTTTACCTTGGGACGAACTTTTAACAAGCTCCGAAACCGTTTTGCTTGATATGATTTAAATGAAGAAAGCTCATCGATTACCAGCATATCGTAATGAAAGGGGATGCCGGAATCTTCTATCAACCAAGGCACATTCTCACGATTGATAATGTGGATATTGACCTGCTGCAAGAGTGCGGCTTTTCGTTCCGTAGCCGTACCAATAGCAACGGCATACGTTACATCATGCAGATGGTCCCATTTCTGGATTTCTGCTGGCCAAGTATCTCGTGCTACACGCAGGGGTGCAATCACCAATACGCGATGGACGTCAAAACTGTCATAGATTAATTGCTCTATAGCGGTTAAGGTAATGACGCTTTTTCCCAATCCCATATCCAGTAAAATGGCAGCCGTTGGATTTTTTAGGATGAAGTTTGTGGCATAGGTTTGATAATCATGAGGTTTGTATTGCATCCAGCATTCCTCCTAGTTGCGTACTATTGTCGATGCAGTATACCGGAAAACCAAGTGCTTCTAACTGGCGCTTCCGATGTACCTGTAGCGGACGCATTTTCTTTCCGGGTGCTTTAAGCTCCACAAAGGCAATGCGTCCATGGGGCAGCAGCACCAATCTATCAGGCATCCCGTCATATCCGGGGGAGACGAATTTGGGACAGATACCACCTTTATGTTTTACAGCATGTACAAGCTGCTGTTCGATTATTTTTTCTCGCATGATTTCTTCCGTCAGAGTGTTTAGTATCGACTTTTCATCAAGGTGTGTGACACCCCCGACACCTGGTTACTATAACTTCCTATAGGGGTTAATTTTTAAGGGCCTATAGAGACTTTAGGGTAGGAGGTGTCGGAGGTGTCACGCTTTAGTTTAAAATGGCTTTTTCTGTCAGCCGTATTCCGCGAACAAATCGGCCTTGGCGATTTCTGAACCGTACGATTCCGGCTTGTTCAATGGCAGTATAAAAATCGGCAGAATTTCGCACATAATCACCGGTAACATTACAAAAGTTTCGATACGCAGTATAAAAATCACCGGATTTTTCCTGATAGGTTTTACCAAGCTCACAGCACTCATCCAGGAAATGGCCGAGCCAGTCGTTGTTTTCACGATACGAGCCGATGGCTTCCCGCACACAAGCTGGTGTGGTAAGCTGAAAATTTTTTTGAATGATCTTCTGTGCCCTTTCAATGATCCAAGTCAGGACATACTCGCCTGCATTTTTCAGCAGGTAGTCTGCATAATTTTTGATATCGTTGTTTCCTTCAATGCGAGCGTTAAAGGGTATCACAATGAGCCTGCGCCAGGTACCGGGATCATTGGCACCGACGCGGGGTAGGTGATTGGTATAGAGCACCAAGGTATGGCTGGGAATAAACTGGAAGGGATCTTTATATTTCTTTTCTGCAAAGACCGCATCCGTTGAGCATAATTGCTTGATGATGGAGGTGTTGAGCCGCATACCTTCATCAAGCTCGGCGGCAATAAGCAGCCGTTTCCCTTTAGCCTCGGCCATTTCCGGCTTTACATTCCGGCGGCAGCCGACAGTTAATGTATCTGCTGATATGTTGCCGCTATAGGTGCCAAGTACTCGGGAGATAACATTCCAGAAGGTGGATTTCCCATTACGACCTTCACCGTAGGCTATGATAAGGGCTTCTACATATACCTTTCCGATAGCAGCCAGTCCCACAATTTGCTGGACATACTCGATAAGCTCTGCATCTTTACAAAAGAAGGTATCGATGGCAGAAAGCCACAAATCTTTTCCCGTATCACCGGGTGAAACCTCCGTTACCTTGGTAATTTTATCCGTTGCTGTTGGTGGATGTATGCCACACAATCCATCTGGTAGATAATATGTTCCTAGTGGGGTGTTCAGTAAAAATTCATTATTGTCGAGTTCTGTCGGCTTACATTGCAGCATGGGTTTTGCCGCCTGCAGGCAGGAGTTTAAATATTTGGTATCGCGACGCTTGATGACGAAGGTTTTATATTCCTTTGCGATCGCATATTGGGTAAAGGCTGCCAGTTGTGTTGCATCAAACAGTTTCTTCGCCTTAGCTGCACCCGAGCCGACTAACACATCAGAACCACCGGATTGTTTCAGCTTTTGCCAGTCGGCCGCGCTGTTAATAGCAGCGGCGGCATCGCGCAGTGCCTTGATGGTCTAATCCATTTCTGCCATTTTTGACATTCTCTTTGCCTCCTTCCAATGGTCGTCTGTCTGCGGCAAGGATCGAGAGGTTCCTTGCCAGTCTTGCGGATACATGGCTTATCGCGATAAGAACGGCGATAACCTCGGTGTCCGCGGGATTTCTGTTGCGTGTCTTGTCCATCACGTTTCCTCCAATCCGGAGCATCTGTTTTCGTGCTCCTTACACTTCCCACTGGAGGTGGGCGGGCCGTTTTGACGAAGGGGAAAGAAGAATTTCAGAAAAAAGCTCCGGCACCACGATGGGCAGCCGGAGCAGATGAATCAGAACCAGTCGGGGAACTCCTGAGACAGCTTCCCCTTGGCCTTCTTCAGGCGGGACAGGAACGTCGTGCGCTTGATGCCGACGATGTCGGCGATGGCCTCGTCGGAGAGGCCTTCCTCGCGGAGCTCTCCGATACGCTTGGCCTCCGGCATGAGCTCCTGCAGACGCTCGAAGAGCTGATCCAGCTCCGCTTTCTCGGCCAGCACCTCTTCAATAAGAGGAGCGCCGTCCGGAACGTAATCGGCGAGCGTTCCATCGCCGCCCGGCAGCGGATCGTCAAGAGAGACGGTCGTGTTGTTGCGGAATTCGCAGTCGAGGCAGTTGCCGTCGCACAGCCACCATTTGCTGCGCGGGCAGAAGCATTCGCCGCGATACTGCATGCGCTTTCTCAGCGCCGTGCGGTTTCGGTCATATTCGCGATATTGGTCCTCGGGGACCTCGTACCAGGTGCGGGTGATCTTGTCGTAGATACGTTTACTCTGGTTGTCATTGGTTTTCATGTGCGATACCTCCGTTCGCTTCTCCCGAACCGGAGGCCGCACAAAAAGAAGGAGCGTGACAGGCCAGACGGAACGGGAATCAACTCGTTTCGTTCGGCCAGCCACGCTCGTAGACTGGTTTCTTATTCATTTGTGACCGCTACAACCGCCCGAGCCACCTCTGCATGCCGGGTGAACGGCTATAGCAATGAGCCTTTTAACGCCTTGCTCAGGGCGATTTGCAAGAAATGAATAAGCTGTTGCATCGCTGTAAAATAATTTGCGATGACAAATATAAGATTGAACATCGTGCGAAAATGTGATATAATAATTTATCATCGGTTTCATGTCGGACGGTTCATCTCTCTCCTGTTATCTTGAGTATACGGGAAACGGCATTTTTCACCGCTCCCGAGAGTACACGACTTGACCGTACATGTACGCATGGAAGGAGGGGTCTCTATTGGCAGATACTGAATTCAAAATCTTCGCGAAACGGCTTTCGACGAAGTATCGGCGGAACAGGAAACTTGAGGCTTTTGCCAAAGAATTATTTGAAAAGATCTATTTGCCAGAATCTGAAGACGATCCCGTTGATGAAACCCTGCCACGGACTTACAAGGCCTATTACTACGGGCAGAATGATATATCGGAACTTGCCTCCAAGATTTCCGGTTCTCTTGATACCGGGAATTTTGCTGAATACATTCAGACGGATTCCGATGACACGATTGAGTATCTTTGTGATTCGTTCAGACCGTGGTTTCCGGATATTGACAGCAGCAATTACTGCGCGTGTATAGCAGAGCGGTTCAAGGACATCATCGACCATGCGGCTGCGCCAAAAACAAAAGACACCACTCTTGCAGCAACAAGCGGCGGTGTCCCTGCCATTCAAATGGCGACATTGAAAGAAAAATACGGCATAGGCCTTGTGGCCGAAACCGGAAGCGTATGCCCAAATGACGGATGTCAGAAATCACTGTTTACATACCGCGACGGACATACCGAGCTGATCTATGACGTCGCAGTTATTGATCCAAGCAATTCTTCCAATGAGCAATCCAATCTAATCGCGCTTTGCCCGGAATGCGCGGCAAAGTACGCTGCTCTTAAGACTCCTGATGATATTGCCCGAATGACGAAAATAAAAGAAGCGCTTGTCAATGCTCATGATGATCAGGAGATCAGAGCCGATCAGCATGTGCAGGAAGGCGTCAGGCGTGTGATAGAAAAGATTCCGTTCATCAAGCCGCCTACAGATATCGACCTGAATTATGATCCGGTTCCGGTCAGGCAGAAAATCAGTGATTTTGCACTGTATCTTCGTATCAAGACAGACGTGAATGTCTACTTCAAAGCTTGGCGTTTCGACACATGTCTCGAAGAAATTTCTGGATGAGACCGTCCGGCTGCGCAGCAGGATCAATTTCCTGAAAACGCAGAATGAAGGATATGATGAATCCCAGAAACTTGCCAATGAGACTAAAGACGCCAAGACCCGCATGGAGGATGCCAGAAAGAGCCAGCTGGATACCGTTCAGACCATAATCAATCAGGAAATGGTCCGGATGAACGACTTTATATACGATGGGAAACAGTATGCTCCTGAGATCAAATTTTCAGATGCAAAGAATGGAAATCCGAAGTACACCTTCGGCTGTGATTGGAATTCCGGCACAGGAGAAAATTATAAGAATCTCATCATTTTTGACCTGAGCGTATTCAAGACCACTGCGCTTCCGTTTATCGTTCATGACTCCCTGATCTTCAAGAACATAGCTGACCTGCCCATTGACAAGATTATGCAGCTCTATATGAACAGCGGAAAGCAGGTCTTCATATCGTTCGATAAGCATAAGGCGTTTACGGAATATACAGCAAAGACAGTCTATGATACCCGCGTGATCGAACTTCATAGCGATGGCGGTGAGCTGTTCGGATGGTCATGGGCTAAGAAGACAGAAAACGAATCAGGCGAAGTGCCGTCAGAGGATGACGAGAAATAAACTGATGGGGGTGCGTATGCGTATCAGTTACAGACCCTTATGGGTAATACTTGCAGAACGGGAAATGTCAAAGAAGGATCTGCGGGAATTAAGCGGAATCAGCACAGCTTCCCTTGCGAAGCTCGGCAAAGGCGAAAACTTGACGACCGATGTGCTTTTGAAGATCTGCGAAGCATTGAACTGCAATATCAATGAAATTGTAGAAACGGTTCCGGATGATGATGAAAAGGGAGCCGCCAATAAACCGGAGGAAAAGAAGAATGCCGCAAAGTACAAACAAGGCACTCAAAGAAGCCAGTCCATATAATGCCGCGATTACGCGGGAACAATTTTTGTTTTATGAAATGCGTACTACGGCAAAGCTCGTAAACGACGGGCTTGATAAGGATGCCGTGGTTGAACATATTGTGGCGGAGAATTTGTTTCAGTATCCGACGGAAAAGTCTGTCCGGAAGATGGCGCTTGCCTGCATCCGGAGGCTTGAAGCAATGGAGGATGATTCGCTTGTTACGGCCATTGCGACACAGCCGAGTGACGTGGCAAAGCAGATATGCCTGTATGCCATGATGCGGCAGTACCGTCTGGTATGGGATTTCATGCTGACGGTCATCGGGGAGAAATACCAGAAGCTCGACAGCTCATTCGGCAGAGTGGATCTGAATACATTCTTCATGCGGCTGCAGGAGCAGGATGACTGGGTGGCCACATGGAGTGATTCCACTATTACGAAGGTCCGGCAGGTGCTGACGAAAACACTCGTAGAGAATGAATATCTGGACAGCACAAAGGCGGATCATCTGAATCCGGTGCTGATCAGCCCGGTACTTGAAAATGCAATTAGGAACGATGGGATGACGGAGGCTCTGTCTGCTTTCAACTGCCTGTCGTAGGAGGAAACATGGAAGGAAATATAGATGAGCGCCTGGACAGGGTGCGTGAACTCCTGAAGAACCCGGATTTTCTGGAAGGAAACGGGCTGTCCAACGAAGTGAATATCAGGATGTTCTGCTATGAGGCAAAGGACGAAATGCGTGTCCGTCACTTCGTAGAACAGATTCTGACAGATCAGACGCTGCCGTGTCATCTGAAAGAAAACAACTTATATGAAATCTTTCTGCGGTGCTGCGAGGATAAACGTATTCTCTCCCGCATGGCAGATCAGGAGAAAAAACGCGGAAAAGATCAGCTTCAGAAGATGATTGAAAAATCCATCACCGTGCAGGCATATGTGGACAAGATCTGTGGCCGGGCTCCGGAAAAGGGAGATGTCTTACTTCTGACAGGAGTCGGCGACGTTTTCCCGTTCATGCGGATTCACATGCTACTGGAAGCCTTGCAACCACGAGTCGGAGGCGTTCCGATTCTTGTGATGTATCCGGGAACATTCGATGGAAGACACGTGAAGCTGTTTGACAGACTTAAGCCGAACCCTTATTACAGGGCGTTCAACGTAATATAGGAGGAACCGCCAGATGAAAATTCAGGACATGTTTGTCGATGACATCAACCGAAAGATAAATGGTGTCATCAAGGTGGATCAGGAAGACAATTCAACAGAACAGGAGCTGAACGAGTACGTTATTACCCGTGAGCTGAAGAAGCATTTTATAACTTTCTTCAATTATTATGATGACGCGTTTGACGTGCCGACATCAGATATCGGCGTCTGGATATCCGGTTTCTTTGGAAGTGGTAAATCTCACTTCTTGAAGATGCTCTCTTATATTCTGGAAAACAGGACAATCAATGGAATTCCGACCGTCGAGCGGTTCCGGAAGAAATTCGCAGATGATCCGGCGACCTTCATGCTCATTGACAAGGCGACAAAGGCTCCGACGGAGACAATTCTTTTCAATATCGATATCGAAGGCTTCAGCAATAAGGACAATACTGCCGTGCTGAAGGTCTTTGCCAAGATGTTCTATAACCATCTTGGCTTTCTCGGTGAGGATTTGAAGGTGGCAAAGCTCGAGCAGTTTATCGCCAGACAGGGAAAGACGGATGAATTCCGTCGTGTCTTTGAAGAAAAGAATGGTGCTCCGTGGGTGGAGACCCGCGATTCCTTCGGCTTCTTTGAAGACGATGTTGTAGAGACGCTGGAAGAAGTGCTCGGCATGAGCGAGACGGCTGCCCGCAACTGGTTCAACGGGACGGAAACAGCCGAGATCAGCATTGCGCAGCTCGTATCAGAGATAAAGGAATATGTCAATAGCAAGCCAAAGAACTTCCGTCTTCTCTTCATGGTCGATGAGGTCGGCCAGTACATCGGTACCGATACGAATCTGCTCCTGAACCTTCAGTCGCTCGTAGAAAAAGTCGGCAGCGAATGCGGCGGCAAGGTGTGGATCGTCTGCACAGGTCAGGAAGCCATCGATGAGATCATTAAGGTCCGCATGGATGAGTTCTCCCGCATTCAGGCACGTTTCAAGACGCGGCTTTCCCTGTCCTCCTCCGCGGTTGATGAAGTCATTCAGAAACGACTCCTCACCAAGAAGCCGGAAGCCGCAACTGTCCTCCGGGATCTGTATGAGCGAAACGACTATGTACTGAAGAACCTCTTCAGCTTTACTGATTCCGTTCTGGATATCAAAGGATACAGCGGACCGGAGGAATTTGTTGAGAACTATCCGTTTGTGCCATATCAGTTCATCCTGATCCAGAAGATTTTTTCTGAAATAAGGAAGCACGGAGCTGCCGGAAAGCACTATTCCGGAGCAGAACGTTCGATGCTGGATGGCTTTCAGATCGTAGCGAAGTCTATCGAGGATAAGGATGAGCATGCGATTGCACCGCTTTACCCATTCTACGACAGTGTACATTCTTTCCTCGACGGATCGATCCGCCGGGTAATTGAACGCTGCCAGAAGGCGGCAGACAACCATGACGGTATCGAGGATCATGATGTCAAGGTGTTGAAGCTCCTTTACCTTATTCGGTACATCGATGATGTAAAGGCTAATCTCGATAACATCGTCATTCTCATGGCGGATGACATTTGTACCGACAAGATCGAGCTTCGGCAGGTTGTGCAGAAGTCTCTCGACCGTCTGAAAAGCCAGAACTATATTGACCGCCGCGGTGACGCTTATATCTTCTTAACTGATGAGGAGCAGGATATTGCACGCGACATCGCGAATACATCTGTGGATACCGCCAAGATCGTGGAACGTATCGGGCAGATGATCTTCGGCGACATTTATACACAGAAGAAATACCGCTATGGGAAGTATGATTTCCCATTTGATGAGATGGTGGATTCCACATCCATCGGCGCGGTAACCGGTGGAATGACGCTTCGCTTCCTGACTGTGGCGGCAGACCCTGACGATAAGCAGGAACTCCGTCTGATGACGGAGTCCAAGGGCAAGAGCACGATCATTGTGCTTGCGGACACGCCGTATTATGAATTTCTGGAAAATGCCATGAAGATACGTCAGTATGTGAAGCAGCGCAATGTGAATCAGCTGGCGAAATCTGTTCAGGACATTATCCGCGATCAGCAGGATGAAGCCGGGAAATATGAAACATCAGCGAAAGAAGAACTGGAAAAAGCTATCATCGGCGCTCAGTTCTATGCCGACGGTGAACACATTGAAGTCACCGGAAGCACAGCCTCTGCAAGGATTGATGATGCTCTGAAATATCTGGTAGCTCATGTTTACAGCGAGTTGGATCTTATCACCAGGAATGCGGAAACCGATGCTGATGTAATTGAAATTCTCCGTGGCACTAATCCACAGATAGCAGGCACGGAGGACAACCGGGATGCAGCTGCTAAGGTAGAGGAATATCTCGAAATGCAGTCTGCGAAGAAGCTCCCGACCTCGATGGAGGACATCCAGACACGTTATCAGAAGATTCCATATGGCTGGAAGGAAATTGACGTTGCTGCTGTGGTGGCACTCCTCATCTATCAGCAGAAGGTCACAATCAAATATGGCGGTGCAACGATCCGTCCGGATAATCCGAAGCTACCTGATATGCTCCGTAAGAAGTCTGAACGCGGCAAGGCAATGATCTCCATGAAGCAGTCCGCTTCCGCACAGAAGATGAAAGCTGCAAAGGAAATCCTGCGGGAGTACTTTGACATCATGGATGTGCCGGATGATGAGGACAGCCTCGTCATGAAGATCATCGAGCTATTTGAGAAGCAGAAGAATCATTATGAGGAACTGAACAATAGATATGAAGGCCACAAATATCCGGAACACGATAAGGTATCTGCTGCCATCTGTCTGATGGATGATGTGCTCTCTCAGCAGAAGGACAATATTGCCCTGATCGACCGTCTGGTGGCGGATGAAAACAAGCTTCTTGACAGCAAGGAAGACCTGCAGCCGGTCGAGGGCTTTTTCAAGAATCAGGTTACAGTCTTTGATGCTGCCGTGAAAATGGAAACGGATCTCCGCAATGACCTGCCTTATATTCAGAAGGATGAAGAAACTAATACTGCACTGAATCAGATCCGCAAGATAACAATGGTAGACGGAAATAATCCGGCAGTATATAAAGAAATCCCGCAGCTCAACGGACTGATGACTAAGGTTCGGGCGGGACACAACAAGCTGCTTGAAGAAAAGCGTAAGGAGCTTCTGGAAATTGTCCGCCAGTGTCTTGCTGAGATCCATCAGGCTGGCGGCGAAGGCAGCGAGTTTAAGAGCGCTATTGAAAAGGCAGACAACTACTTCACGCAGATGAAGGAGTGTATCGCCACAACAAAGACGATAGTTCTGCTTGATGGCTTGACCACACAGATGTGGAACTACAAGGATGATACTGTGGCAGCCATTGAATTAGAAAAAACGCCGGAGCCGATAACGCCTTCGAAGCCGGATCAGCCTAAGAAGCACATCAAGAATGTGTACCGGCAGGCAATCTTCAAGCAGGCGACGCTGGAAAGTCAGGCGGATATAGATGCCTATGTTGAGAGAATGCGCTCCTATCTGACTGCCCTTTTAAAGGACAGCGATGGAATCAAATTAAACTGACGAAAGGATCCTTTCATGGATAAGAATGCAATAAAAAAATACGCCGTCTGGGCAAGAAACAAACTCATCGAGCGCGTGTCACAGAAGGCGGATCAGTATGAAATCAGTGCGGACGCAAATCCGGATGCGGATTCTGCCCGCGGCGTGGTTCTGACTTCAGATCAGAAGAAGCAGCGGGCGGCGCTGATCGCGCAGGTAAAGGAAAAGGGACAAGATCAGGTGATTGAGGAAGTCGCCTACACCTGGTTCAACCGCTTCTCTGCGCTGCGCTTTATGGAGGTCAATAACTATCTTCCGCCACGCGTGCGCGTATTCACAGATGCGGAGGGAAATTTTAAGCCGGAGATCCTGACTGAGGCAATCCATCTGGAACTGGACGGACTCGACAAGGAGAAGGTCTATGCCCTGAAGGACGCGAACGACAACGACGAGCTGTTCAAGTATCTCATCATCACACAGTGCAATGCTCTTTCAAGCGTCCTGCCCGGAATGTTCCAGAAGATTGCAGATTATACCGAGCTTCTGTTCCCGGATAATCTGCTGCGGGAAGGCTCTGTAATAGAGCGCATGATCTCCGACATTCCTGAAAAAAACTGGAATGTAGAAGAAGGCGGACAGATAGAGATCATCGGGTGGTTGTATCAGTACTACATTTCTGAGAAGCATGACAAGGTTGTCGATCCGCTTCACGGAAAAGTAGTCGCGAAGAATGAAGTTCCCGCGGCCACGCAGTTATTCACAACGGACTGGGTTGTTCGCTATATCATTGATAATTCTGTGGGCAGATACTGGATCGAGCGGAACCCGAACAGTAATCTGAAAAATGAACTGGAGTACTTTGTAACTCCGAAGGACGGGAATATCCCGACCGTGGATGAAAAAATCACACCGGAGCAGCTCACTGTATTTGATCCCTGTATGGGCAGCGCTCACTTCGGGGTCTATGCCTTTGATGTGCTTGAAAAGATCTATGCGGAATATGGATACACGGAGCGCGAAGCGACAGCGTCCATCGTGCAGAATAATCTGTTCGGACTTGATATTGATGAACGTGCAGCTCAGCTTGCTAGCTTTGCCATCATGATGAAGGCAATGCAGTATGATAAGCGTTTCTTGAAAAGAGGAATCCAGCCTCATTTTTATGAGATCAAAGAAAGTAATCATGTGGATCAGTTTATCGTAGATTATTTCGCAAACGGAAATACCAAGCTGAAGCATGATATTCAGTCGATTATTAACGACCTAAAGGACGCAAAGGAATACGGTTCTATTATCCAGATAGCACCAGTGGATTTTGATGTTCTTTTTGCACGGTTTGATGAAATTGAAAAAGACATTGACCTGCGCAGAGACATCGCTTTGAAAGCTCTTCTTCCGTTGGTTCGGGAATCAAAATTACTATCTGACAAGTACGCTGTGGTGGCCACGAATCCACCGTATCTGAATAAATTTGATGCGAAGCTCAAGAAATACATTGTTGACAAATATGCCGATTATAAGGGCGATCTGTTCAGCGTGTTCATTTATCGTAATTTCGGTTTCTGCGAGAAGAACGGATATTCCGGCTTCATGACACCTATGGTTTGGATGTTCATCAAGACGTATGAACCGCTGCGGAATTATGTGCTGAGGAAAAAAGCGATCACGACATTGATTCAATTTGAATACTCTGCTTTTGAAGAAGCAACAGTACCGATTTGTTCTTTTGTGATTAAGAACGGAAAAGCTGATAGCAAAGGCGAATACTTTCGACTTTCTGATTTTACCGGGGGGATGAATAAACAAAGAGAGAAGTTTATCCAAGCACTCAATAATCCAGAGTGTGGTTATTATTATGAAGCCTACGCTCATAACTTCTCGCGAATTCCAAATTCTCCATTGGCCTATCAGGTCTCTGGAAGAATATTTGAAATATATCAATCATCGAAAAGTATAGCCGATTATGGTTCTACAAGAGAAGGAATGGCTACAGGTAGTAATGATCTTTTTATGCGTAACTGGTTTGAAATTTCTGAAGCCTTGTTTTTTAGAAAATGCAAATCACGTGAAGACGCACAAAACTCTAATATGAAGTGGTTCCCATATAACAAGGGTGGAGACTATCGTAAATGGTATGGTAATGATGATTATGTGGTTAATTGGGAAAATGATGGCTACGAAATCATGCACTTTAAGGATGAGAAAACTGGGCGAATCAGGTCTCATAATTATAACCTTGATTATATTTTCCATAAAGGTATCACGTGGACGGCTTTAAGTTCTGGAAATTTTGGGTGCAGATATTCAGAAGTAGGAAAGCTTGCAGATTCCAAGGGGTCTATGCTCTACCTAAATGATGATAAAAATGTACTTTATTTCTTGGGGCTCTTGAACAGTGCGGTTGCTAGTTATGTTATGGGGATAACTTCACAAACATTAGATTTCAAGCCGGGACGAGTAGCCGAAATACCGGTTATTATAAAAAATGTGGACGCTGTTGAAACGCTTGTCGAAGAAATGGTGAATGCTTCAAAAAAAGATTGGAACTCATTTGAAACCTCGTGGGATTTCCGGAAACATCCATTGATTTTTAAAACCAGCTCAATCAAAGATGCTTTCATAGATTGGCAAATTGAATGTAATAATCGCTTTGATCAACTGAAAGCGAACGAGGAAGAACTCAACCGTATTTTCATAGATATTTATGGCTTGCAGGGTGAGTTGACGCCGGAGGAAGAAGACAAGGATGTGACCGTCCGCAAGGCTGATCTCGGTCACGACATCCGCTCCTTTGTCTCCTACGCTGTAGGTTGTATGATGGGGCGCTATTCACTTGATGTAGATGGTCTCGCCTACGCAGGCGGAGACTGGGACAGCTCGAAATACAAGACATTCATCCCTGACAAGGACGCTATCATCCCGATTACTGATGATGAGTATTTTACTGACGATATCGTAGGGCGTTTTGTTGAGTTCGTCAGAACCGTATATGGTGATGACACGCTGGAAGAGAATCTAAAGTTTATCGCAGATGCTTTGGATGGGAAGGGCTCCACTTCCAGAGAGGTAATCCGGAATTATTTCTTGAATGATTTCTACAAGGATCACTGCAAGACATACCAGAAAAGGCCTATTTACTGGCTCTTTGATTCTGGAAAGAAGAACGGTTTTAAATGCCTGATCTACATGCATCGCTATCAGCCGGATACGATTGCCCGGATCCGGACGGACTATGTGCATGAGCAGCAGGCACGCTATAGGACTGCGATTTCCGGTCTGGAGCGTCAGATTAGCGGAGCATCGACTTCTGATCGTGTACGCCTGAATAAGCAGCTAGAGAAACTCAAAGATCAGGCGGAAGAGACGCGGCTTTATGAGGAAAAGATCCATCACCTCGCTGATCAGATGATTTCGATTGATCTTGACGATGGCGTGAAGCATAACTACGCGATATTCCAGGATGTCCTGGCGAAGATAAAGTAATGAGGAATGTGAATGGATAATAAAGAATCAGCAGAACAATACAAACCTGCAGAGAAAATCAACACTGTTAATTTGACGGACCAATATCCTTCGGCTCAGTTTTTCGTAGATGCTTGTTTTAATGATTATCAGAGACTGCAGGATAACTATAGTAAGATCTATGAGAAGACGAATATTGCCTTGGCATTTGTGGGTATCGTTTTAACTATTATGCTTACTACATTGGATTTCTCATCGTTATCAAAGATTATGGGAAGCATGAATGTGGGACAGCTATTATTGGTGTTGATAGAAATAGGATGCTGCATTTGCGGGGTGGGTATTCTTCTAATTTCTGCGATTAAGTTTTTGTACCTTTTGAAGGGCAAAGATATTCCTGTTTTTAACAGTGTGGATGTAAGAGATGCTGAACTTTATGGAGAAGATAATGAAACAGCAGCAATGTGGCTGATAGATAAATATACTTCGGTTGTATTTAAACTCAGACCTATTGTTGAGAAGAAGCAAAAAAAATTCGATTCAACATTAACGATGACTATAAGCGGTATCATCTTATATGCTATTTCAGTTATTTTGCAAAAAGGAGGCTTTTAGATGAGCGACTCTTCAATAAATGATATAAAAAGTGGGAAAGGATTAAAACCCTTGCAAGGTGAGAATGCTCCTAAATCCGGTGTTACTATGGAACATAGATCTCAAGATAATATTAAAGTTTCGCAAGGTAATGCGGGAATTACTCATGAAACCTTTTCTCATCATACTGATAGTGAAAAATCAGGAAGCGACAAGTAACAGACAGGAGGGAATTTATGGCTCTGCCTGATCCAGATAAAGTAATACAGGAGTTAAATCGCAGGTTCGCAGCTCCGCTCCCGGAATTCTATAACCGCAGGATCATATTCTGGTACGACGAAGACCGGGATTTTGAAGAAAAAATCCAGAGCGGAGAGATTGAGCTGGCGAATGCGAAGCTTATCACACTCGACGATACGAATAATTTTGAAGTCAAGAAGCTCCTGACACATGATGACAAGAGCAGTAATTTCTGCGTATACTGCCCGGTATCTTATCCGGATGAAAAGAACTGGCTCCTCCCGGTAGAGCTTATCAGCGAGGAGTTTCGTGCCGATCTCGTGTCCATGTGGCTTGAAGAAATGGACATTCCAAACACCGCCAATCTCAGAAAGACGGTTAAGGATTATCGCTCTTTCTTCAAGACGAAAGCGCACCGGACAAAGGTCGCAAATCTCAACCAGAAGATTACAGCGCCGGTACAACTGCACAAGGCTGTGATGGCTGTACTCTGCGGCGTAAAGGACACTGGCCCGAATCTTCTGATCCGCACAGTTCTCCGGGCTGGTACGGACCAGGAGCAGAATGGAATATATCAGTCTTTTGTAAAGTTTGGCGCGGATTCTGTTTTCTGGCAGATGGTGGCTCAGGTAACGGGTTATAGGGAAGAGTCATCGGATCTTGGAAGGCTGTCATGCCATATTCTGATGACCGCTGTCACGCGTACTTTGCGCATGGATAATCTGGTCGGACTCGACAGCTTTATTTCGATTCCGCATCAGAGCTATTGCTATGATTTCATGTCCGACTGGATTCACAGTGATGAGACCCGTGAGCTGTACGACATCGCCAGAAATGTAGAGGATGAACTGGGCCTTCCGGCCCGTTTCAGTCAGATTCCGCTCGAAGAACTGACCGCGACAGAGATCTTCCCTTGCATCGACGAATGCATACTGAAAAAGATAATGACCGACATCATCGACCAAACGATCAATGTGGACGTCATTATCGATACAGTGGAAAAGCGCCGGACGATGCTCTGGTATGCATGGGTACAGAATTTCTATGCAGGCGTTCTTGAAGTCGCTCATATGCAGAAGTTTTATCTGGATCATTCGGCTGGATTCCATACTGTGGAGCCGCATAAGGTCTGGAAGGAATATACGTCTGATTATTATCAGATGGATACCTATTACAGGCTCTTCCATGTGGCATTTGGGAAATCTCTGAATTCATCCAATCCACTCCTGGATGACCTGTTCAAACATGTGGCGGATGTTGTAGAAGGGTTATACGCGAACTGGTTCCTCGGCAACCTAGGTACAAACTGGGCCACGGCGGCAGCAGACAACCTGAAGGATTATGGGCGCATAATGGAAGTCCCTCAGCAGAAAGATTTCTATCGTAACAGGGTGAAGAATGCAGATACGAGGGTTTTCGTGCTGATTTCTGATGCCATGCGCTATGAGGTTGCTGTTACCCTCGCGAATGAACTGCGGCAGGAAACCCAAGCAAACGTCAAAATGGAATCCTGTGAAGGAATATTCCCGACAGTGACGAAATTCGGAATGGCTGCCCTTTTGCCGCATAATGATCTCACCGCAGAACTGCGGCCGAATGGTGTTATCGGAGTCCTGGCTGACGGAAAGTCTACGGAAGCCGGTGACCGCGATGGGATTTTAAAGAAGGCAAATCCGTCCAGTGTCGCTCTGCAGTACAAGAACATTATCAAGATGAAACGTGCTGATCGAAGTGCCCTGGTCAAGGGTATGGATGTCGTATACATCTATCATAACAGGATTGATGAGACAAGTCATACCGATGAAACAGAGGTATTCAATTCATGCCAGGATGCGATTGCTGAACTAAAGAACATGGTAAGGATCATTGTGAACGAGTTCAGCGGTACGAGGATTTTCATCACATCTGATCATGGATTTATCTACACTTATCAGCCTCTTACCGAGGATGCGAAAGTAGATAAAACGACAGTATCCGATGAAGATATCGAAGTGGATCGCCGTTACCTTATTACGAAAAAGGGCGCGAAGCCGGATTATCTGCTTCCAGTAAAGTTCCTTGATGACACCCAGTTTGATGCCTTTTCGCCTATAGGGAATACCCGGATCAGAAAAAAGGGCGGTGGACTGAACTTTGTTCACGGCGGTATCAGTCTGGAAGAGATGGTCGTGCCGGTGATCGACTACCATTACATGCGCACGGACAGCGCTGGCTATCAGAAAAATAAGAAAAAGTACGATACAAAGCCTGTTTCCTTAAGTCTACTCTCGGCGAGTCACAAGATCAGCAACATGATCTTTTCTTTGAATTTCTACCAGAAAGAGGCTGTATGCGCAAACCGTGAAGCAGCGACATATCTTCTGTATTTTACAGATGCAGAGGGTAGGCAGGTCAGCGATACGCAGCTAGTGATTGCGGACAAGACGAGCGATGACAATCAGGACAGGACGTTCCGTGTGAGTTTTAACCTGAAATCAATGAAGTACAGTAGCAATGAAACCTATTATCTGGTTATTGCAGATGAAAGCGGTCTGCAGCTTCCGCAGAGAGAGGAGTTTACGATAGACATCGCTTTCGCGGTCGATAATTTTGATTTCTTCAGTTAAGGGAAGGATGCTTGTAAATGGATGAAACAGCAGCGGGAGAAAGGAGTACCCGTGAAATTATAAAAGAAAAACTCCGTCAGAACTTTGACGGCAAGATCGTTCGGAAAGATCTGACGAAGAAAATCAAGGAAGGTGCGAACGTACCGGTCTATGTCCTCGAATTTTTGCTTGGGCAATACTGCAGTTCTGACGATGAGGAGATCATCGAGCGGGGCATCGAAAATGTGAAGAAGATCCTTGCGGATAATTATGTCCGGCCGGATGAAGCGCAGAAGGTTTTGTCGAAGCTGAGACAGCAGGGAAGTCATACGATAATCGATATGGTGACGGTGGATCTGAATCTGCGGTACGACGAGTATGAGGCGTCTTTCTCGAATCTGGGCCTGACTGGAATTCCGATCAGCGAGGATTATGCAGAAAAGTACGACCGTCTGCTCTGCGGAGGGATCTGGTGCATCGTGCAGCTGGAATACGATTCTGGAGAAGAGGCGGTGCCGGATATCATTTCTCCATCCGGAGACCGCATTCAGTCAAAACGCAAGAAGCAGAAAGAATTGACACCAATCAGCATACGCAAGCTGACACCGATCCAGCTCCCGAATGTGGATATGGATGCGCTGAAGGCGGGCAGGAAAGATTTCACGAAGGAAGAATGGCTGAATGTCCTGATGCGGTCCATCGGCATGGAACCAGACGAGCTGACAGATCGGGAGAAGTGGCTGCTTCTGACCAGAATGATTCCGCTGGTGGAGAACAACTTCAATCTCTGCGAGTTGGGACCGAGGTCTACTGGTAAGTCTTATCTGTACAAGGAAGTATCGCCGAACAGTATTCTTGTCTCCGGTGGCCAGACGACAGTTGCCAATCTTTTCTACAACATGGGACGGAAGACAATGGGGCTTGTCGGTCTGTGGGACTGTGTCGCCTTTGATGAGGTTGCCGGGATCAAGTTTAAGGATAATGATGGAATTCAGATCATGAAGGACTATATGGCGTCAGGATCCTTTGCCCGGGGCAAGGAAGAGAAGGCGGCATCCGCATCGATGGTCTTTGTCGGGAATATCAATCAGAGTGTGGATGTGCTCTTGAAGACTTCGAGCTTGTTTGATCCATTCCCTCCGGAGATGGGAACGGACACCGCTTTTCTGGATCGCATTCACTGCTATCTGCCAGGATGGGAGGTTCCGAAGTTCCGGCCGGAGCATTTCACCAATGATTATGGATTCATTACGGATTATCTGGCCGGATGGATCCGGGAGATGCGGAAGGAACAGTACGGTGACGCATTGGATCATTATTTCCGTCTTGGCAAGAATCTGAACCAGCGTGATGTCATCTCTGTTCGGAAGATGGTGGATGGTTATCTGAAGCTGATGTATCCGGACGGGGAGTTCGGAAAAGAAGAGGTCGAGGAGGTTCTGAAGTTGGCGCTGGAGATGCGCCGTCGTGTCAAGGAACAGCTGAAGAAGTTGGGCGGCATGGAGTTCTATGATGTGAACTTCAGCTATATTGACAACGAGACCTTTGAAGAAAAATATGTCTCTGTTCCAGAGCAGGGCGGCGGTAAGCTGATTCCTGAGGGAATCTGCAATCCGGGACAGGTATACACGGTGTCCAGAGGAAAATCTGGCATGATTGGCGTGTTCCGGTTAGAGTCCCAGATGCTGCCAGGGACTGGCAAGCTGGCATGTACTGGGCTTGGAAGTGACCGCGGCGCCAAGGAAGCGACGAACACGGCTTTTAATTTTCTGAAGGCGAATGCAAAACGGATCAGTGGATCCATTAGCATGACGGCAAAGGATTACAACATCAATTATCAGGATCTGCAGGGAATCGGGATCACGGATAAACTGGCTCTGCCGACGGTGATTTCTATCTGCTCGATCGCATTGAACCGGCCAACGCAGAGTTCTCTGGCTGTACTTGGTGAGATCAGCATCGCTGGTTCCATGATCAAGGTAGATGAGCTGGCGAACGCCCTTCAGGTATGCCTGGACAGCGGAGCAAAGAAAATCCTGCTCCCGATCACATCGGCAGCGGACATGGGAACCGTGCCGCCGGAACTAATGGGAAGTTTCCAGATAATTTTTTACCAGAGCGCCGAGGACGCGGTGTTCAAAGCATTAGGAGTGGAATAAGCATTTTTATTGAGGTATCGTATGAACGTAAGAATTGAGGAATCATTTGAACTGTTGTCCCAACAAGAATGGGTTGATTTCTTAGCTGTAAATTATTTTGATAACATGATAATAGACGGCAGTAAATTTGGGATTATCGATGATTTTATTGGCAGTATAGGCAAGCCAAAGTTACCAGAAATAATTCAACAGCATAACAATAAAATTGGCGATTGCAAAATCACATACTGTTTTTGTAGACACTACTACGATAGAGGGATACCGGATGATCCGTGGTATAGTTCTCCAGGAGAAAACGGAGAATCAATACAATATTTTCCCTATTTTAAAAAAGAACATTGGATGAGAAAATATTAGTTCACGTATTTTTCCGACACGTATTATTTAAAGATGTCCGCTGTGTGGGATTCAATTGTTGAGCTTTTGAATTATTACTATGGATCTGATTACCGGCTAAAAAGTAATGTCTTGAAGTGGTTGAAAGACAATCAGAAAAATTTATATGATGAATTGAATGCCTTGCGGAAAGATAAGATATTCCAAGATGCCAATAAATATAGAACGGCAGTAGCTCATGGAATTTCAGAGAATGAAATTCATAATACCATTTTAGAATAAAAAAATGTGACGGCTACATTCCCGAAAATAGATGAAAAAGGGAATGTTGTTTTTAAAGAAGTGAAAGAGAAAAGAATCTCTGCCACAGCAGGAGAATATACGAATGTAAAAACAATTATGGACAATATGCAAGATTATGCAGTTTTATCTGGAAATGAAATACAAAAGATTATTTCTATTATTCTTGCTAAGTAATAAACAGAAGGTTATTCGAAAATGTAAGGCTTTACTACTGGTATAGACAGAGTGTACAAGAACCTTTCAACGATAGCCATACTTTTTAACGATTGCAGATTGGGGGTGTCGCTTTTGGCTACAGCAACCGCAGCAGCATACGAATACAGAGCCGGAAGTGAGCTCCCGCTCTACGCCTCGAAACGCAGAAAAGCCCAGAAATAGCGCGGTTTCCGGGCTAAAAACACATAAGGGCATTGTATCAAAGATTACGTCTTGTTAGATACACTCCGTTCTCGCAAAAACATCCAAGTCACCATCTCAAGGATAAAATTGGACATATTCCCAAGAACGGACAAAAGCACAATATGCCGTGGACTTGTTTCCAAGGACGGATAGGTGTCAAAAACACACTGAAAATATATTCAAAACATCCAGATGAGCTCTTGGAACCACATCGAAACCGTTTCCCTGCTGACGAGGGAGTAAAATAAAAAGGAGCCAGCCATGCTGATCAATTTCAATGAAATAAAAGAAGCTGTCTTCTCCGGAATGAATGGCGGGGAAGGAACAATGGCTGTCCGGATGTTCAATGACAGCAAATACCGCATCATCCCGACGAAACTCCATCCGGGCGCATCGATCGGACTCCACAAGCAGGAATCCGGAGACGACATCAATTACATCCTTTCCGGCACCGGCAAGGCTATCTGCGACGGGAAAGAAGAAATCCTCACCGCCGGCTGCTGCCACATCTGCCCTAAAGGATCCTCCCATACCATCATTAATACTGGAGAAGACGACCTTACGATGCTGACCCTCGTCGTTCATGGATAGGAGGCAGCCATGAAATACAAGACCATCGACCACATCGTGATCACTACGGAAAATCTTGAGGCATGCCTTCATTTCTATGTCGATATCCTTGGCATGAGGGCCGAGGAGAAGAACGGGAGATACGCACTCTTCTTCGGGAATCAGAAATTCAACATCCATACAAGAAAAGCCGAATTTCTTCCTGCTGCCGGGGATCCCGAATACGGCAGTCTCGATCTCTGTCTTGCCATTGAAGGCAGCATCGAAGATGCCGAAAAGGAAATCAAGGAAAAAGGCGGCGCCATCGAAGAAGGCCCTGTCACACGCCATGGGGCGCTGGGTGAAATGAAAAGCATCTACCTGAGAGACCCCGACGGCAATCTTATCGAACTTGCCTCTTATGAAGGCTGAATTGGACCATTTGGAAGGAGAAATCTATGAACAAGGAAGAAACCTGCCAGTACCTCAAAGACCACGGAATCACTTTTGAGACCACCGAGCATAAGGCTGTATTCAACATGGAAGAACTGGCAGAGGTCAAGCTTCCTTATCCGGAATGGGACGCCAAGAACCTTTTCGTCAGGGATGACAAGAAAAGGAATTACTACCTCATCACCGTCAAGGGTGAAAAGCAGGTGAACCTCAAAGAATTCCGCAAGGCGCAGGGCCTGAGGGCCCTCTCCTTTGCCAGTCCCGATGATCTCTTGAAGTACCTCAAGCTCACCCCCGGCTCTGTCACTCCGCTCGGCCTTCTGAATGACGAAGAAAACGCGGTTCACTTCTACCTCGATGAGACATTTTTGAGCCATAAGATAGGTGTTCATCCCAATGATAACACAGCCACCATCTGGCTGGACACAGAAGACCTCATTCGCATCCTCAAAGATCACGGAACCGAAGTCAACATCGTGGAAATATAAAAAGGAAATGAAAAAGCAGCCCCGCAAAAGGACTGCTTTTTTAGTGCAAGAACCCGCCTTCCTCATTCCCTCTCGAGTTCCGGCGCTAAGACGAGTATATCGCCGTGTTTGATCACGGTGCTGCCGGAAGGAATGATGGTGTCTATGCCTCTCTTGATCAGGAGGACGCGGCGGGCGCTGGAGGAGGGGATGGCGGCAAGCGGACGATTGGCCGCTTCGCTTGCGCGATCGACGACGACTTCTTCCAGAGCGTGATGCTCTTCATCCTCGAAACTGTGAGCCGCAAAGACCAGAAGGTCATTTTCCTTCAGAACCGTACTCCCGTCAGGCACAAGGACTTCGCCATTTCTCATAATCATCGCCACGAGAAGATCCCTCGGAAGCTGAAGCTCTGCCAGCGACTTGCCGCACCAGCTGCTCCCTTCCTTTAGGCGCAGCCGGACGAAGCTGATATCGCTGTCATCCTGGTAATCATTAAACGTCGTGTGGATATCCGCCGTAGGATCGATCATCGAAAGCTTCTTGGCCGCGAACGGAAGAAGCGTTCCCTGAATGGAAATCGAGAGAAGTACCATGCAGAACACAAGGTTATAAAGATTGTACGTAATGTCCACCTCGGCCAGCACAGCACCTATGGCAAATACAATCGAGGCCGCCCCGCGGAGGCCCGCCCAGGAAACCAGGGCAATCTGCTCCCGCTTGGCCCCGAAAGGCGCCAGGATCGCCGCGCTTACCAGAGGTCTTGCCACAAGCGGCAGGAACGTTGTCAGCACCAGAGCCGGCACAATCACAGACGGCAGATCCACCGGCGTCACCAGAAGTCCCAGAAGGAAGAAAATCATCACCTGCGCCACATTCGTCAGGACATCGAAGAAATGGACCAGGTACTTCTTCTGCGGAAGCTTCGAATTTCCGATATAAATCCCGCAGAGGTAGACACTCAGATATCCATTTCCATCAAACTCTGCCGGAATCGCATACGCCAGCACCATGATCGAAAACAGGAAAACCGTGTGACTCTGCTGTGAAGGAAGCAGCCGCGAATGCAGAAGCTTCAGCGCAAGCCAGCCGATTGCGAGCCCGAAAAAAGCTCCGATCAGAAGCTGCTTGGCCAGGAGCAGAGGGAAAGAAAACGCTGCCCCGCTCAAAAGCGCAATCGCCGCCATCGTCAGCATATAACTCATCGGGTCATTCGAACCCGACTCCACCTCAAGGAGCGAGTCCGTATGATACTTCAAAGCCAGCTTCTGCGAACGGAGAATGTTGAAAACTGAAGCCGCATCCGTCGAAGAAATCACGGCCCCGATCAGAAAACTCTCCAGCCACGAAAGCGACAGCGCGAAATGAGCGAATACAGCCACAGCTCCCGCCGTCCCCGCAACTCCCAGCGAAGACATTAGAGCTGCCTCGCGCAGAACCGGCCGCGCTGCCCGCATATTCGTCCCGAAGCCGCCATAAAACATAATGAAAATCAGGCACACTGAGCATACCAGGTTCACCAGAGCATAATGATCAAACTGAATCCGAAACGGCCCGTTCTCCCCGAAAAACATGCCCAGACCGATAAAAATGAGCAAAGAAGGAACAGGAATCTTCTCCAAAAACCGATTCAGCAAAATACAAATCAAAATCACAGCCCCCAATAAAAGCAAGGGTTGATTCAACCACACCACATCCTTCCCTAAGTAATAGAAAATACTCTATTTATAACTGTAACAGCTAGGACGCAATACTGTCAAATAATCAGAGCAAATCATCGATAATAAAAGGAAATATATGAGAAATTGGGAAGAATGGCATGGAGATGAGGGGAATAAGGAAGAAATGAGTGAGATTAGATGTATCGCTAACACTTGCCTTCCCAGACGGGGAAGTACGCCCTTGACCTTGCTCTGGAAGAGAAGGTCGGGATGAGATTATGAAAGGTTTCAAACAAATAAACAGAGCTCTTTCTTTTATTCCTCTTGAAGCTGCCCCCGACGGAGGGAAGAATTGCCTTTTACCTTGCTCCGGCAGGAGAAGTGGTGCGGATTTGTTAATACAGACAAATAAATATCATAAAAAATCTAATCGTAC
>OGGJ01000975.1_pt1 | contig 26726 bp, 16 predicted proteins | sample 1571071 | NCBI WGS metagenome assembly OGGJ01 (sample SAMEA2581954, study PRJEB24529) | metagenome | biome: Human gut stool | place: China | collected 2011
GGCTCAGGGCTTCAGCAGCTTGTAGTTCTTGAACCCGCCGATGCGCCTGCCGTCCCGCAGGATATGTTTTTCGATGAAATCCACCACCCGGTACTTGACCCCATACCGCTTCCCGATATTGGGGCGCGGGCCGTCGTACCGAACGAAATCCGCCCAGTCGTATGCGGCCATCCGCTCCGCGGCCGCCTCCGGGAACGTCCCCTCGTAGAGCGGCATCATGCCGAGGTTGCCGTAGTCGTAATAATCAACGCCTTCGACCGGCTTGTAATCTTTCGAGTAGAGCGCATTGTGGTTGTTCGCCTTGCGCACCATGCACCGCGGGTCGCGCGACCACCCGTAGTGAAAGATGAGTGCGTCGAGCAGGATGCACCGCAGCTTGCGCGTTCCCTCCTCCACATCGTAATCCACGCCGTTGAAATCGGGTATCACGCGGAACGACTGCGCGTCGCGCCACGAATGGATATCGGGCCGGTTGCGCACGATGCGTATCTCGCGCGGATAGGCGAAGTGCAGCGAGTCGATATAATGACGATAATCGCCGTAAAGATGTACGTATTTGAGCAGAAACCCCTCCACGCGCCGGTCGTCGAGGTACTTCGCGCACGCCTCCCGTATGACGGGCAGCGCATCGTGGTGCATGATTTCGTCCGACTGGATATAGAGGCACCAATCGCCCGTACAGGCCCGCAGCCCCACATCGGTCTGCTGGGCATATATCATCCCGCCGCGGTCGTAGGTCTGCGTATCCCACACGGTACGGATGATTCGCACTTTGGGTTCCCCGTCGAAGACTTTCAACAGTTCGTCCGTCCCGTCGCTGCTGTCGCCCACGACGATGATGAATTCATCCACCACGGGCAATACCGACCGCACGCTCTCCACCACCGGAAAGTCGTAGGCCACCGCATTCTTGATAAACGTAAATCCGCTAATCTTCATATCGTTTCTCTTTCGTTCCGGCCGTCCGGCAGCGGACACGAAAACCGTCGCCCACCGCTTTCCTCGCCGGCAGGACAAAGATAACATATAATCATAGAATCCCGCAACAGCAGCCCTCCCCCGGCTTTCCGTCATGCCTTTCGGTCCCCCGGCCTTTCGTCGCCCCTCCGGCCCGCTCTTTCAGCCCGCCCGAAAGCCGCTACCCTCCCGCAAAGGCTCTGCGAGGATTCCACCGCCCGCATCCTTCCAACGGATTCCGGACATCCGGAATCCGCCCGTTTCAACCTTCCGGAATACCCGCTCCTTCACTGCCGCGCCCGCAAGAGCCCCGCAAAAACGCGGACATAAACGCGAAGCAGCCTCCGCCGTAAACGGCGGAGGCTGCATGACTGCGGCTGTTGTCTGCAACCGGAACAATCCGACCGCTACATAACCATCACGCTCAGCGGCCCTTCGTAGGTGCCCGTCACGGTATATCCCTGGTCATCCCTGAAATCGAACTCCATCGTATAGGTATCGCCCGAGCGCAACACGGTCATCGTTCCGGATACCAGCGGCGCATTGACGGTATAGGTACCGTTCTCAAGCCGGGTATAGGTCGTACCGCTCGGGAACATGGCCGATGCATTCAGATTGAACGGATAGCCCAATTCCCAGGGACCCATTTTATCCTCTTTCTCAGCAGTAGTGACAGTATACGTTCCCTCCGGCAAGTCGTACACGCCATCGTCGTTACGCTCTATCAGCGTCGAAGCCATCTGGATATAGAGCCGGTCGCCGGTTCCGCCCCCCATTCCGTAATTATACTCCGCATCCGGTCCGAAAAACTGCAGCGTCCAGTAGGTACCTTCCGTACCGGTTCCCTGACCGGGGCGTATCTCACCGCTCATGTGCGTCACATTCAGCTCGACGTTCTCCGTCAGGTTGCTCCGGTATTCGGGAGCGGCCTCCTGCGTCACCTTGACCTCGACCGTCTGCAGTCCGAGGTCGGCATTGTCCGGCACGATGAACAGGGAAGCGGTCCGCGGCTCGGCAGTCCCGTTACGCTTCAACCTCAACATAATCTCATCATCGCTATCATTCGGCATCACTTCCGCCCACTCACCGGCAACGTCAATACTCCACATGAGATGCCACGTGGTACCGACGGCCGTCACTTGAATGGTCTGCGGTTCGGTATATTCGCTGGTCACGTCGCCGCAGGGGAAGGTCAGCTCCGTCGGGGTTGCGCTCAGCTCCGGAATGACCTCCTTGCCCGTCTGCACTACCCGAATCGCCTTCTGGCCGACCGATTCGACGCTCGGCGTCACCACGATATTCCCCGACCGCGAAGCGGTTTCGGGATTATCCGCAGCGGTAACCGTAATCTTGTCGCCCTCCACGGCGAGCGTCACCCATCCGGCAATCGCCTCCTCGGGTTCCGCCGTCCAGGTCAGTCCGCCCTGCGCGACGACCGTCACCGTCTGGGCCGGAGCACCCTCACCCGCGAACTCGAGACTCGCCGGTTCGAGCGTCAGTCCGTATGCGACATCCGCCGCCTGCTGCGTGACGGTTATCACGCACGGCGTAACGCCGCTTCCCTCGGCCGACACCGTTATCCGGCCGCTGCGCTGCTCCGGAGCGGGATTCTCCGCCACCGTCACCGTCAGCGTCTTGTCGTCGCTCCGTTCGGCGGAGAGCCATTCCGCAGCCTCCACGGCCACTTCATGCGTCCACTCCACCCCCTGCGCGGTTACGGCCGCCTGTTGCGTTCCGCTTCCCGCCTCAAAAGTCATGGTCTCGGGAGAGACCTCCAACGACGGCTGCTCCGTTCCGGTCTTCCCCTCGCAGGAGACCATCAGAAAGGCTGCCAAAACTCCTCCTATCAATACATGTGTTCTCATAATATTCCAATCGATTAATCAATGTTCATTTTGCCGATTGACTTTCCGGCACTCCGCGGCCTCGGCCGCCGCGGATGCCCCGTTCACCGCTGCCGAACGGAAAAGGGAGTGTCCGCCGACCCAACATGCCCTACTACACTTAACCTGTATAACTTATGAAAAAACTGCAGCCTCATCAACTTCGGACACTCCAGTCTCTTCCGTTCGACATGCTGCCGGCCGGCGTACGGCACCGCCGTTTCGCCTCCCCGACGGCCGGGCAGGCTCCGGACTTCGGCAGTCCGGCCGCCCCTGCCGTCACTCGCCGACACCCGGCATCACATCTCCGTCGGCCGGACGTACCATGCGACGGAGAGATTTCCGGGCCCTACATTCATCACGGAGTACCCGAGTACCATCCCGTTGGGGCACAGACGCTGTATATAGCCGGCAGGAACCGTAATGCCGTAGTTGTCGTATATCCACTGCTCCGTGGTTCCGAGCTGCGTTCCGCTCTCGATATCCACCACATAGCCCGAAGCACCGCCGCTGTTCACGATGAAGCCGATGCCGTCATCGGTCGCCGAACGGGCACTTCCGCTGTATTCGTCGAAAATGTAGGTCTTCCCCGTCTCGGTATTGAAGAAGGCGGGACATTTGGAGGTAATCACGTCGTGCATCCCTTCGGTAGCCGTATCGACCGCATACGCCGCGCACAGCCACCTGCCGTTGGGGCTGATGTTGGTACGCTCGGCATATACCATCAGGCCTTTGGTCAGCGTGAAGGGGACCTCCTTGCCGTCCTCCTGGCGGATGAGCGTCACCTCCTCGAACTCCCGTATATCCTCGCCGGCCCAGTGTACCTCGCCGTCTTTCCAGTAAACCATCCCCTGGTTCGTATTGTCCCATGCACTGCCGTAGATGACGCTTCCGTCATAGGATACGCCGCGGGCCATCACGCTCCGCCCGTACGGCCACGGTTCGTTGCGGTAATTCTTCTCCGGAAGGGGCAGGATTTCCGGCTCGCCGTTCGTCCACTTGATAGGCATGTAGTGTCCGCCATCGTATCCAGCCTCCATCGCATCGTCGCCATTCATCCACTGCTGGTAACCTACCCATACCGTTCCGTCGGCAGTGGTCGCCTCCACGTTCGCCTCTCCTATCCAGTCGGGATAAGCTTTCTCCAGCAGATAATTGTCCCCCGACAGGGTGGAAACCAGGTTCCCGTACGTATTGTATTCGGAGAAGAAGAGCGTACCGTCGTCCGTAATGCAGGAAGGAATGGTCGGCTTGTACAGGCTGCTTTGGAACTCGCCCACCTCGTGCCACTCCTCCGTTTCGAGGTCGATGATGACGACGTGGTAATTATACGTATTATCGTTATTCAGCGTCTGGTACGACCCGCCGGCATACCGGCCGTTGGGCGATACGACCGCTCCGTAGTTGAACTTGTTGAGCAGGCGGTAGTGCGCCATCTCGCTGTCGCTCGGGAGCTGGTTCACGCTGATGACGACGGAAGCCTCCCCGGCCGTAACGGTCACCTCCGCCACGCGCTCGGAACCGCTGTCGTTGGCATCCGCCGTCAGGGAGAACGAACTTTCGCCCTCGTCGCCGACCTTCAGCCACGAAGCCGACGAAGAGACCTCGTACCCCGGATTGGCCTCGACCGTGATGACCTTCGGCCCCCCTTCGCCGAGGAAGGTGCATGCCACCTCGCTGAGTTTGACATAATGCGTCTCCGTGGTCTCTGTCGTACATCCCACGAAAAGCAGACCGGCCAGGCACGCGGCCGGCAACATGCTGAAACGTCTCTTTAGATTCATAATGACCTTCGATTAATAGTGATAATAAGTTAAGAAATATACATATGGACGATACAACCGGCCGCAGGTGGATTTCTTCCGTTTTCCCGTCCGTATTCCGGAATCCCCGGACGGATACCCGACACGCCCGACCGATGCACCGCCGCTTACGCTTTTCCTGCCGATGCGGCCGGTCTCCCGCTGCCGCCGTGCTGTTCCGGACAGGCTTCTCCTGCCGTTAAATCAAATATAACAGACAAGACAAAATAAAACTTCAACACCATAATACATACGATTAATGTCCGCAAACGCACATTTTGTTGTTTACAATATTAGGCATACAAATCCAAACTAACAAATATTTTGGCCATTTTATTTTCTTATACAATCATTACTATTAATAAGACACATTGAACGGGCGCAATATTTCACACAGTAATCATTTAGCAATCAGACAGTAATACCAAAAAACAATCGCCTGATAGCAGCAAAGGGAAGGGGAGGCAAATTTTGCCTCCCCTTCCCTTTGCTACTATCAGGCCGCAGGGCATACGGGCACTCCGTCATGTCACTCCGTTACTTTTCGGGCTTCGGCGCGAGCATCATCGTCATGCGTTTTCCCTGCCACCCGGGCACCTCTCCATTTCGGCTGTCCTTTCGAGCCGGTACCGGACATAACGAACGGGACGTCATTCGACGGTAGGTTCCGGACGGGCCGTACCGACTACACTGAGTTCCATGGCACCGGTATAACTTCCGGCCACGGCGTACCCCAAATCGTCCTCGAAATCCAATACGAACGTATACTCCTCTCCGCTGCGCGTCACCGTCAGGGTCCCGGTTACGAGCGGAGCCTGCTCCTTCGTATAGGCATCGTTCTCCAGCTTCGTGTACCATGCTCCGATAGGCAGTTTCGGATGGCCCGTATTGCTCACCGCCGGATAGCGAAGCTGTCCCGGCGCGCTCGTCTCCCCTTCGGCGAGAGCGGTCACGGTATAGGTCCCGTCGGGTATATAATATGCGTTATCGTCGTTGAAGTTAATCCTCTCCGAAACCAACGTGATGGCCAGCCGGGCTCCGGTGCCCACGAAAGCCCCGGTACTCGCCTTGTAGCTCACACCCTCTTTCCACAGATAGAGATTCCATTCGCTGAAGGTAGATACCTTGTCCCATGTCTGCTTGGGCATCAGCGTGGCCCGCACGCCCGCCAGCTCGCCCAGGTCGAGGTCGCCGGTGAGGGTACTCAGAATCTCATTGGCCGCCGTCTGCCGAACGGCTACCTTTACCGGTTCCAGCCCCTCGGCCGCAGGCGTCAGCACCACATAGGCCACGCGCTCCTCCTCCGTAGCGTTGACTTCGGCCTCTACACGCACCGCATCGCCCGCTGCATTGGTCTTCAGCCAGGAGATTTCCGTCGCATCGCCCGCCTCGTTCGCCTCATGGAAAGTCCACTCCGTATTGACAGCCGTCACATTAATATTGGTATAATATTTCGCCCGGTAATCGAATTCGATGCTCCCCGTATCGAGGGCAAACATCGGAGGCAAGCCGGCCTGTTCCACCCGTATCACCTTTTCCGCTACATTATCCAAACTGGGCACAATGAGGATATTGCCGCTGCGCGGCCCCTCCAGCGAAGTATCCTTCACCGAGACGGTCACCGTCCCGTCGCCTTCCTCCACCGAAATCCACTCTTTCGCATCGCCCTCCACCTCGCTATGCCAGGTCAGTCCGGTTCCTTCCGTCACGACCTTCACGACCTGCGGTTCGGCATCCGTACCCGCAAAATCGAGTCTCTCCGGATTCACCGAAAGGCTGTACTTCTCGTCGGAAGCCAGTTGAACGACCGTAACGGTCCTGCTCTTGACAGGGCCTGCCTCCGAAGGCGCAATCGTCACGCTTCCGCGACGTTCCGTCGGTGAAGAGTTGTCATCTACCCGGACGATGAGCTTCTCTCCGTCCCTTTCGGCATGCAGCCACTCCGCCGCACTCTCCGCAACCCGGAATTCCCAGGTCAGGTTCTCCGCCGTCACCGCTATCTCGCGCGGGGCCGCCCCTTTCGCATCAAAGGTCAATTCGGTCGTCTCCACATCGAGGGATTTCGCCTGACCGGTTGTTTCGTTTCCCGACCGCTCGCAGGCGCTCCCTGCCCATGCAGCAGCCGCAATCAATAAAGAATAAATATACTTTTTCATATCTGTGTCTGTTTTTTATCTGTCCATAAAGACCGCAGGTCTGCATTCCCCATCGGATACGTGCCGAACTGCCCGATAAACGCGCAGGACTCCTGCTGCCTCCCGGCACCGGGAACGAGACCGGCAGCAATTCCGTCCGTTCCTCCGTCCGGACTACTCCCTGAGGGGAGGAGCGATATACCATACATAAGGAATGACCCCGCCCAAAGCGTAACCACGCTGGCCCACTCCCCAAATATGCGTAAGGTCCGGCGAAAAAGCGATAATGCCGCAGTCATTCGGAATCACGATGCCGTAGGTGTCATAAACCCACTGGGACACGGACCCGACGGTGCATTTCGCCTCCACATCGACCACATATCCGTCCGTGCCGTACCGCGACTGGATGACTCCCAGACCGTCGTCCGTCACCGTCGCCGCATAATATCCGTTATAATCCTCGAAAATGGTCGTCTTCTCCGTTTCGGTATTGTAGAACGCCGGATAATCGCCCGTCTCTACAATCTGGTGGTTCCGCTCCTCCTCCGTTTTATACGCTCCCGCAATCCATTTTCCGCTGGGGCTGATGTTCGGCCGCTCCGCCGTACAGGTCACGCCGTTGGCCAGATTCCAATCGAACAGCTCCCAATTGCCATCGTACAACTGGCAGGGCGTTATCGTATGGACATCATGCCCGACATACTTGACCTCGCCGTCTTTCCAATAGACCATCCCGGAGTCGTCCCGCTCCCAGGTAGTGCCGTAAATCACCTCACCGTCGGCCGAGACTCCGCGGGCCATCACCCCCGTCGTAAAATCGTATCCCCGGAAATCCTTCTCCGGCATGGGCAGACACTCGGGAACCCCGTCGGTCCACTTAATGGGGTGGTAGAGCCTGTCGCTGTCATTACGCACATAGCCGACCCAATATTTCCCGCCGAGCGAAGTAGCCTGAACGGAGGGAACCCGCGACACCCCTCCCGGAGCCTCCGGAGCATAATGACCGCCGGTCAAATCGAATATCATCGTCCCGGAAGTATTCGAGTCCTGATAAAAGACCTCTCCGTTGTCGGAGACTGCAAAAGTACCGTGAAACCAACAAATCTCGGCCTCTTTATACGGGCCGCCGAGCGCCTGCCGCTCTCCCGTCTCCGTGTCGATTATCACGGGTGTATAATACCAGGTGTTGCCGGAAGGTATTTCGGCAGTGTATCCTCCGACGTAACGTCCGTTGGGCGACATCGCACCGAGGTTCTGAAAATCGTCCAGCCGACGGAAACGCACGCATCCCTTGCCGGAAGCCATTTGGAAAACCGTTATCTCCCGGGACAAAGCTCCCGCGGTCAGCGAAATCCGGGCACTCCGTTCCGCACTGTCGGGGTTGTCATCGACAGTTATCGTGAAAGATTCCGCCGTTTTGTCGCCGACCTTCGCCCACGAAGCGTCCGACTCCGCCGTCCAGTCGGCATACGCATAGACCGTTACCGTGAAGGGAAGATTATCCTCTCCGGTAAAGGTACATGCGATGTCGCTCAGGTTCAGGTACTGCAGATTCTCTTCTTCCTCTTTGCCGCATCCGGCCAGGGCACATGCGGCAAACAGACCGACGCACCCATACAATAGTTTTTTCCACTCCATGCTTGGAATCATTAAAGGGTTAATAATAAAAAGTTAGATTCATAAAAGGAACATACTATTCCTTGTTTAGACGTCATGCATTAAAAAGCAATACATCGTATCCATTATCGCATTTTTAGTATTTTGTCACAGAAAACTATTTATATTTTTAGTTATACAATAATAATATTCATACAACAATAATAAAAGAGAAGTTTATCTTTTTTTCCTATAAAAATCATCCGTCTATTAGGAAGAATCAATAATCGGCCCTACAAAAGCGTTTCAGGGCCCTTTCAAGCAAAATAAAAAACAGAATACCGACCCTTTCCCCGCAACCGGACACATGCCAACAATACGTCGTTCCTACCCACATAGGGATTCGTCTCCTACAGAACAGAAAATCCGCCCCGACGCATGCCCTGCAGATACCGCGATTCAGTGTACTGCGAATGAATACCGCCGCAACCCGTCTCTATCGCTTCCCCGAAAACGACAAAAAACACGCAGGAGAGGCAGCGTACCGAAACGGCCGGCCGCTCCTGGTTGAGGGAGATGTTGTCTTCGTGTTCGCCCGGCAAATTCATCTAATCTTCCTCCTGCAAGAGGAACCGTACTGCTTCGTGCCTATTTTTTGGGCTTCGGCGCGAGCATCATTGTCATACGTTTTCCCTCCAGTTTGGGCATCATTTCCACTTTCGCTATCTCTTCGAGGTCGGTAGCGAAACGGAGCAGCAGTATCTCCCCCTGCTCCTTGAAGACTATCGAACGCCCCTTGAAAAAGACGTATGCCTTCACTTTCGCCCCCTCGCCAATGAAGTTCTGCGCGTGGCGGAGCTTGAAGTTATAGTCGTGGTCGTCGGTCTGAGGACCGAAACGTATCTCCTTTATCGTCACCTTCACGGTCTTCGCCTTCAGCTCCTTGGCCTTCCTCTTCTGCTGGTAGAGGAACTTCTGGTAATCGGCGATACGCACCACGGGCGGCTCCGCCTTGGGCGAGATTTCGATAAGGTCGAGCTCCTGTTCGCGGGCGAGCCGGAGCGCCTGGCTGGTCGGCATCACTGCCGAACCGCCTTCGATGCCGTCGCCCACCACCCGCACCTGCGGGACGGTAATCCGCTCGTTAATCCTATTGGGCGCCTCCTTCTCCACCCTTCCGGGGTACGGTCTGCGCTGTTGGCCGGCTCCCGACGGGGCCGGTTTGGGACGGTAAGTTTTCTTTACGGTGTTTATAGTTTTGTCCTCCTCGATTAATAAAACATCTAATTATCTATCGGAATATTCATGCAAAACACATTCCAATCTACGCTTCCACCTCTTTCTTGACAAGGTCGGCAAGATAGGCGGCGAACTCTTCCAGCTTCATCGTCCCCTTGTCGCCTTCGCCCTGCATGCGGACGGAAACCGTACCGTCGGCCTCCTCCTTTTCGCCCACGATGAGCAGGAAAGGAATCCGCTTCAGCTCGTTGTCGCGTATTTTTCTGCCAATCTTTTCGTTGCGGCAGTCTACCTCGGCACGAATATCGGAATTATTCAGGAATTTTAAAACACTCTGCGCGTAATCGTTGAATTTTTCGCTGATGGGCAGCACCACCACCTGCTGGGGCGTGAGCCACAGCGGGAACTTGCCGCCGGTGTGTTCGAGCAGCACGGCCACGAAGCGCTCCATCGAACCGAACGGCGCCCGGTGTATCATGATGGGACGGTGGGGCAGGTCGTCGGCTCCGGTGTAGGTCAGGTCGAAACGTTCGGGCAGGTTGTAGTCCACCTGTATCGTACCGAGCTGCCACTTCCGGCCGAGGGCATCCTTCACCATGAAGTCGAGCTTCGGGCCGTAGAATGCAGCTTCGCCGAGCTCCACGACAGTCTTCAGCCCCTTGTGTTCGGCCGCCTCGATGATGGCCCGCTCGGCCTTCTCCCAATTCTCGTCGCTGCCGATATATTTCTCCTTGTTCTCCGGGTCGCGCAGCGATACCTGGGCGATGAAATCCTCGAACTTGAGCGTCTTGAAGATATAGAGCACGATATCGATGACCTTCTCGAACTCCTCCAGCAACTGGTCGGGACGCACGAAGAGGTGCGCGTCGTCCTGCGTAAAGCCCCGCACGCGCGTCAGCCCGTGCAGCTCGCCGCTCTGTTCGTAACGGTACACCGTACCGAACTCCGCAAAACGCAGCGGCAGGTCGCGGTACGAACGCGGCTTGTGGCGGTATATCTCGCAGTGGTGCGGGCAGTTCATCGGCTTGAGCAGGAACTCTTCGTTCTCGTCCGGTGTCCGGATGGGCTGGAACGAATCCTTGCCGTATTTGGCGTAGTGTCCCGATGTCACGTAGAGGTCCTTCATGCCGATATGCGGCGTGATGACCTGCTCGTAACCGTATCTCTTCTGTACGCTCTGCAGGAAATTCTGAAGTCTCTCCCGCAGTGCCGCCCCCTTGGGCAGCCACATCGGAAGCCCCTGCCCCACCCTCGGCGAGAACATGAAGAGCTCCAACTCCTTGCCTAATTTGCGGTGGTCGCGTTTCTTGGCCTCCTCCAGCATGGCAAGGTACTCGTCGAGCATCGACTTCTTCGGGAAAGTAATGCCGTAGATACGGGTCAGCATCTTGTTCTTTTCGTTGCCGCGCCAATAGGCTCCGGCCACGGAAGTGAGCTTTATCGCCTTTATCAGCCCCGTATTGGGAAGGTGCGGGCCGCGGCAGAGGTCGGTGAAACAGCCGTTCGTATAGAACGTGATGGTACCGTCCTGCAGGTCGCTGATGAGTTCCGTCTTGTATTGGTCTCCCTTCTCGGTGAATATCCGCATGGCCTCCGCCTTGCTCACCTCCCGGCGCACGAGCGGCTCCTTGGTACGGGCAAGCTCCTCCATCTTCTTTTCGATTTTCGGCAGGTCGGCCTCCGTAATGGGTACGGGCGAATCCACGTCGTAGTAGAAACCGTTCTCGATGCTCGGCCCGATGCCGAACTTGATGCCCGGATAGAGGCTTTCGAGCGCTTCGGCCAACAGGTGCGACGAAGTGTGCCAGAAAGTGGCCTTACCTTCGGGGTCTTCCCATTTGTTGAGCTTCACGGAGGCATCCTGATTGACGGGCATGGCGAGGTCCACCACCTTGCCGTTCACCGTCGCCGACAGCACCTCCTGTGCCAGCCTCTGGCTGATTGATTCCGCAATCTGGAACGGCGTCACCCCCTGCGGATACTCCCTGACGCTTCCGTCCGGGAACGTGATTTTGACATTGTTCTGGCTCATTTCTCTCTTCAATAATGCGACCGGCTACAAACCCGGCCGCCATTTCCAATATCTTGTTAAAATCGTATCGACCGCATCAGTCGTCCTGCTGCTCGGGCAGCTTGAGGTCTTTCACCGAGACGTCGGCACCGCGCTCGCGTTCGTAATGCCTCAGCGGATTGGCACTTATCTCTCCGTACCAGCGGCGGCTGCGGAAAATATCCATCGCCGCATAGACGGCATCCCGCATGGACCCCTCGTCGGCCACCCCTTTCCCCGCTATGTCGTAGGCCACGCCGTGGTCGGGACTCGTCCGCACCACCGGCAGCGACGCGGTGAAATTGACACCGCTCCGGCTGAGCGACTTGAAAGGTATCAACCCCTGGTCATGATACATCGCCAACACGGCATCGTATTTAGTATAACTACCCGAGGCAAAGAAACCGTCCGCCGCGAAGGGTCCGAAAGCCAATATCCCGCGCCGCACGGCTTCAGCAACGGCCGGCCGCACCATCTCCTCCTCTTCGCTGCCTATCACTCCGCCGTCGCCCGCATGGGGGTTCAGCCCGAGTACAGCGATACGCGGCTCCACGACCCTGAAATCGGTCACGAGCATACGCCGCAACTGCTCCAGCCGGCGCACAATCAATTCCGTCGAGAGCATTCCGCTCACCTGTGCGAGCGGAACGTGTATCGTCACGAGACCTACTTTCATGCGTTCGCTGCACATGACCATGAGGGGCTCGCCGCCGAACCGGTCCGCGAAAAACTCCGTGTGTCCGGTAAATCCGAAACCGGCCTCCTGCACGTTCTCCTTGTTGATAGGAGCCGTCACCACCACGTCGATGTCGCCCGCAGCGAGGTCGTCGGCCGCCCGGCGCAGGGCGTTCACCGCTTCGGCACCGCCCTCCCGCGTGGCCGTACCCGGTTCGATGCGCACCTCGCCGGTACCGGTCTCCACCAGGTTCACCCGCTTGGGACGCGCCTCACGCGCGCTTCCCGTTATCTGAAACGAAAAGGTCTCTCCTTCGGGCAATCCCTTCCGGTAATATGAGAACACCTTGGAAGAGCCGTACACCACCGGGACGAACAGTTCGCTCATCCGCGGGTCCGCAAGGGTTTTGATAATGACCTCCGGTCCGATGCCGTTGACGTCTCCCTGCGTGATGCCGACCCTTATCATCCTGTTTTCTGCCATAAGAATCTTCCTGTCGAAAATCCTCCGCCTGTCGGCGGAGCATCGTTTGAAATAACAAAGATACGAATAAAATACGATGACGCAATACGGTACACGGGCAATCTGAACTCCGGAACGAAAGAAAGCAACCGACGCATCGCCCGCATACAAAAGTCCGACAGCGGCATGGTCTTGCACGTTCGGCAAAAACGGGAAAATGCGACAAGAAAGACAAACAGGTGGGAAATACATACGGGAGCGACCGTACACAGCAAGCCGCGTACGTTTTCAGGCACATCCCCGGCAGCCGTTTCCATTCCCTCCCCGGCACATCGAACCGGAAGGTATCATCGTGCCGCACGTACACGCCTACGGAACTCGGCGCATACGATAGCCGTCGCGGCGGCTACGTTCAGCGATTCGGAGCCATGCCGCCCGGACGGAAATGGCGGAATGAAGAGTTTCCGGTTCACCAGCGCGGCGGCCTGCGGGGAGATACCCCGTCCTTCGCTTCCCATGACGATGATGCCCCCGGCAGAGAGCTCCGCCCGGTAAAGGTCGTCTCCTCCGAGAAAAGTACCGTAAACAGCCTCCCCGCGCACGGCCGCCTCCGCCAGCGCCGAATCGAGAGGACCGTACCCTACCGATACCCGGAAAAGGGCTCCCATCGTGGCCTGCACCGCCTTGGGATTGTAGCAGTCCGCCGAATCGGGCGAACAAAACACCCTGCCAATCCCGAACCAGTCCGCTATCCGGATGATTGTCCCCAGATTACCGGGGTCCTGTACCCCGTCCAGGCAGAGGGAGAGTTCTCCGGCCGGGAAGGCTGCCTCCCCGCCGTCGGCGGGCATGCGTATCACGGCGAGCATGTCCGAAGGGGTTTTCAGATGGCTCATGCGCTCCATCTCGCTGTCGGACACCCGTTCGACGATGCCGCAGCGCACGGCCTCGTCCACCCCCCCGGCACCCTCTTCGCCGGTCAGGTAAATACGCTCTATGTCGGCTCCGGCCGCCAGGGCCTCGCCGACCATCTTGCGCCCCTCCGCCACGAAGAGGCCGTTCTCGCTGCGGGCCGTCTTGTCCGAAAGCGACCTGACCTGTCTTATGCGTGCTTTGGTGAGCATGGTCAGCCAAGAACGGTAAAGACGATATTGATGAACTGCACCACGCCGTAGCCGAGCGCCTTCTCGTCGGGACGGAAGGTGCCCGTGTGTATCCGGCCCGCCGAACGGCTGTCGAAATACGCTCCGTCGCCCCCCACGCCGAGCCGGTAGTAGACCGAAGGGTATTCGAGCGTGTAGTATCCGAAGTCCTCCGCCGTGGGGCGCAGACCGAGGGATATCACCGCATCCTCCCCGAAAAGTCCCGCCGTAGCGCTCTCCACCCGCCGCGTCAGCTCCTCATCGTTGTAAACGCACGGATAGCCGTGGTTGATATCCACCTCGGTGGAGACGCCGAACCGGGCATCCACCTCTGCAGCGGCCTCGTGTACCATCTCTTTGACACGGCGGCGCCACGTCTCGTCGAATGTCCGCATCGTTCCCTCCATAAAGGTGCGGTCGGGCACGACGTTCGTCGCCCCGTCGGCCGTCACCCGACCGATGGAAACGATGGTGGGAAGCTCCGGCGAAGGATTCGCGGCAGGTATATCGTAGAGCAGCCGGATGAGTTCGGCCGCCGCCCGCACCGGGTCCTTTATCCGCTCCCGGAGAGCGGCATGTCCACCGACACCATTCACGCGAAAACGGAGTTCGTCGCTCGAGGCCATGTATTTTCCCCGCCGGAAACCGAACGTTCCCGTCTTGAGCATGGGTTCCACGTGCTGTCCGACGAACGCCGCGACGCGGTATCCGTCGAACGGACGTTCCCGCATCACCAGCGAAGCCCCGCCGGGGTTCAGCTCCTCGCCCGGCTGGAAAAGTCCGAACACCGTTCCGCAGAAGAGGTCGCGGTGACGGTTGAGGATTTTCAACGCCCCGAGCAGGATGGCCGTATGCATGTCATGGCCGCAGGCGTGCATCACCCCCTTATGGACAGAAGCGAATTCGAGTCCGGTCGCCTCCGCAATAGGAAGCGCATCCATATCGGCCCGCAGCACGAGCGCATCCCGCTCGCGGCCGACGCACGCCTTCGTCCCCTCGATACGGGCGAGGACACCCGTCCCCGCCACACTGCGGTATTCGATACCCTCGTGCTGGAGCGCCTCGGCCACGACCTTCGATGTTCGGTGCTCCTCGAACGAGAGCTCCGGGTGCTGGTGCAGGCTCCTGCGCCACATCATGACATGGAGGAACTCCCCGAGCGCCTCGTTGATGACTGTCTGTTTCTCCCTGTTATCCATATCTCCAATAGGCCTTCCCGGCCCGCATACTGAATCGCCAAAATCTGCCGCATCCGGAACATCCGCTCCCCGGGATACGGACAGCCCGTACCGCCATACGGAGCAACAAACGCCCCGCATTCTCCCGCCGACAAAGGGCTGCAAGGAACATACCTCTTCTAAACGATATTTTTCGGCAGCAGCCTTTTCGCCTCCTCCGGAGTGATTCTCCGACGACGGGCATAATCGGCAAGCTGTTCGGCATCTATCTTGCCGACATCGAAATATTTCAGGTGCCGGTCGGCGAGTATCATTCCGCAAAGCGATTCGCCGGGGTCTATCATATAACTGTCCGTCAGCTTCATTCCCGTAATCCGCTCCGCATCGAGCAGCCGGAAGACCTCCTTTTTGAGCGAATGGTCGGGAACGGCCGGATACCCGAAGGCCATCCGCGCTCCCTGATAATTCCCGGCCAGAACCTCCTGCACCGGCATGGTCTCTCCGGCCTCAAACCCCCAGAGATCGCGGCGCACGGCCACATGCAGCGCCTCGGCGAAAGCCTCGGCCAACCGGTCGGCGAGCAGCTTCGCCAGGATGGCCCCGTATTCGTCGCCGCTCTCGCGCAGTCCGGTCACCAGTTCGTGCAGTCCGAAACCCGCACTGGCAGCAAAAAGGCAGACATAATCGTCCCCTTCCCCCTCCGGCAGCACGTAATCGGCGAGCGACAGGTTCTCCGCGGCCGAAGCCGACTGACAGCGGAGCTGCGGAAGAACTACCTTCCGCCCCTCCCGTTCCACCACGATATCGTCCCCGCGCGAGAAAGCGGGGAATATGCCCACGACCGCATTCAGGGTCAGCAGTTTTTCACGGCCTATCCGATAGAGCATGGTCTGCGCGTCGTCCACGAGTTTCCGCGCCTCCTCCCCCTTGTCGGACGAAAAGAGAATCTCCGGCCACCGTCCCTTCAGCCCCCACGAGGAGATAAAATAGCTCCAGTCGATATAGGGTATCACGTCGCATATCGGATAGTCGAGCAACTGCCGGATACCGGAGCTGCGCGGCAGCTCCACATCTTCGGCCCGCTTTACGTGCCGGTTCGTCCGCGCCAGCGCAAGAGAGAGCAAATTTCCCTCGCCGTGCGAAGCGGCATAACTGCGCCGCAGCTCCTCCTGTCTTCTCCGCAGGTCGGCGAGGAACTCCTCCCGCTCCGGGCCGAACAGTTTGCCGAGCACGACCACATTCTCCGACGCGTCGCGGCAGTGTATCACCGGGCCGGAATACTCCGGGGCTATCTTGACGGCCGTATGCACCCCCGACGTGGTGGCTCCGCCGACCACGACCGGAATCCTCACCCCGCGCCGCTCCAGCTCCCGCACCACCTTTATCATCTCGCCCAGCGAAGGCGTTATCAGCGCACTCAGCCCTATCACGTCAGCCCCCCATTCGAGGGCGGTATCCACGATATCCTCACACTCGACCATCACGCCCAGGTCCCGGATACGATAACCGTTGCAGGCCATCACCACCGACACGATATTCTTCCCGATGTCGTGCACGTCGCCCTTCACCGTGGCGAGCAGCGCCTTCTCTTTTCCGGAGTTCTCCGTACTGCCGCCCTCTATCAGCGGCGTCAGGGCACCGACCCCCTTCTTCATCACCCGTGCCGTCTTCACCACCTGAGGCAGGAACATCTTCCCCTGCCCGAAGAGTTCGCCCACATGCTCCATGGCGGGCATGAAACAGCGGTCAATGACCTCAAGGGGCGTCATTCCCTCTCCGACGGCCTCCAGCGCATCATCGGCAATACGGTCGGCGATACCCTTCACCATCGCATGGTATATCCGCTCCCCTACGGGCAGCGAACGCCACTCCTCGCCTGCGGCGGCTCTGCCTCCGGCCTCCTTCTCGCCCCGGACACGTTCGGCGTATGCGGCGAGGTTCTCCGCGGCCTCCGTCCGCCGCGCCAGCACCACATCCTCGGCCAGCGCGAGCAGTTCCGGTTCTATCTCTTCGTAAAGGTCCGTCATGGCCGGATTGACGATGCCAAAATTGAGGCCCGCCTTCCGGCCGTGGTACAGGAACACCGAGTGCATGGCCCGGCGTACACGGTCGACGCCCCGGAAAGCGAACGACAGGTTGCTGATTCCGCCGCTGACATTCACCCCCGGCAGGTTGGCCCGTATCCATTCGGTCGCCCGGATGAAGTCACGGGCATACACGTCGTGCTCCGGAATACCCGTCGCCACGGCCAGCACGTTCGGGTCGAAGACGATATCCTCGGGCGGAAAACCCGCTGCGGTCAGCAACCTGTAAGCCCGTGCGGCCACCTCTATCTTGCGCTCGTAAACGTCGGCCTGCCCGCGCTCGTCGAAGAGCATGACCACTGCCGCCGCACCGTACCGCCGGATGAGCGACGCACGGTGCAGGAAGGTCTCTTCGCCCTCCTTGAGCGAAATGGAGTTCACGATGCTCTTGCCCTGCACGCACTGAAGTCCCGCCTCCAGCACCTCCCACGACGAAGAGTCTATCATCACGGGGACGCGCGCTATCTCCGGCTCGGCAGCGGCCATATTGAGAAACCTGCGCATCGCTGCCGGGCCGTCTATCATTCCGTCGTCAAAACAGATGTCGATGACCTGTGCGCCCCCCTCTATCTGATTGCGGGCCACGGCGAGCGCCTCCTCGAAACGCCCTTCGCGTATCAGACGGGCGAACTTGGCCGAACCGGCCACGTTCGTGCGTTCGCCGACACTCACGAAACCTGTCATCTCATCCACTACGAGGGGTTCGAGCCCGGCAAGCATCGTCCGGTGCCGCGGGACCGGCAGCGGACGCGGCGGATAGCGCCGTGCGGCCTCCGCAACGGCGCGTATATGGTCGGGCGTCGTACCGCAGCATCCGCCCGCGATATTGACCAGCCCCTGCCGGAAATACTCCTCCATCTGCACCGCCATGGTCTCCGGCGATTCTTCGTATTCGCCTGCGAGGTTCGGCAAGCCGGCATTGGGATAGACCGATACCGGACACTCCGCGATGTCGGCCATCCGTTTGAGGTAGGGCAGCAATTGCCGCGCCCCGAACGAACAGTTAAAACCGACGGCCAGCGGCCGGGCATGCGCGACCGATGCGTAGAATGCCTCGACGGTCTGTCCGGAGAGCGTCCGTCCGCTGTTGGTGAGCGTTCCCGACACGATAAGGGGAAGCTTCCTTCCGCGCGAGGCGAAGACCTCCCCGGCGGCGAATATCGCCGCCTTGCAGTTGAGCGTGTCGAAAAAGGTCTCGAACTGGATGATGTCCGCGCCGCCGTCCACCAGCCCCTCTATCTGAGGAGTATAAGCGGCAACGAGCCCTTCGAAATCGACCTCGCGGCGCGCGGTGTCGTTCATGTCCGTGGCGATGGAGGAGGATTTGCTCGTCGGCCCCACCGAACCGCTCACGAACCGTGGCCCCGCCTGCGGATGCTCCCGCATGTAGTCGTCCGCCGTCCGTCGGGCCACCTGTGCCGCAGCGCGGCTAATCGCATACGCATGTTCCTGCAGGCGGTAATCAGCGAGCGAAATGCGGTTCGCATTGAACGAATCGGTCGTAATGATGTCGGCACCCGCCTCCAGATAGGCGCGGTGTATCTCCCCGATGACCTCCGGCCGGGTAAGGGCCAGCAAATCGTTGCACCCTTTCAGCGGGAGATGCCACGATGCGAACTCCTCGCCCCGGTACTCCTCTTCCCGCAGGCCGTACCGCTGTATCATGGTACCCATACCGCCGTCGAGGATGACAATCCGCTCCCCGATAATATCGTATAACTCTTTTCCCATTCTCCCTTACGGAGCTCTCACTCCTCTCCTTTTTCTTTCTCGAATATCTCTACTTTATAAAGTTTGTTCCAGTTCTTTCCGGTCACATAGATGTCTCCCGATGCGGCATCGTAAGCGATACCGTTGAAAACATCCGTTTCCGGCGTCCGGTCCGAAGGCTCCTGCAGGCCTTCGAAGTCCACCACCCCGGTCACCTCGCCCGTCTGCGGGTCGATGACGACCACCTGGTCGTACAGATAAAGATTGGCCCAGATGCGCCCCTCTATCCACTCCAGTTCGTTGAGCATGTCCACCGGCCGCCCCTTGGCCGTAACCTGCAGCGTCCGCACCACGCCGAAATTCTCCGCATCGCGCACATAAATTTTGTCGGAACCGTCGCTCATGTAGAGATACTCCCCGTCGGTGGTCAGCCCCCACCCTTCGCCGTCGTACACGAACGAACGGAGCGGCCGGAAATCCTCCGCATCATAGACGAACGCACGGCCCGCCACCCAAGTCAACTGGTATATCTTGCCGCCGAGGTATGCGATACCCTCGCCGAAATACTTTCTCTCCAGTCCCACGCGCTGCAGCACGCGCCCGGTCGCCGGTTCCACCCGCCGAAGCTCCGAACGCCCGTTCTGACCCGTTCCCTCGTACAGATACCCGTCGAGCCAGAACAGTCCCTGCGTATAGGCTCCGGTATCGTGGGGATAAACGGCCTTCACGCGGTAGGTGTATTCCGCCGGTTCGCGGAAAGAGACCGGGGCCTGAGGCGCAACAGGTGCGGCCGCAGCCCGCTTCGCCGTCCCGCGCCCGCCGCAGGATACGGCCAGCGCGAGTATAACATAAAGTACGACTATCCTTTTCATCATTTTGAAATTTACCGGAATGTACAAAGTTACGCAAAATATGCCGAAACGCATATACCGTCCCGCCAAATAGCGGCGAAACCCTCCGGCGATTGCCATAATTTTATTAATTTTGCCCAATTAAAACCGACTGGGTATGCTTACTTTGAAACAAATCCGGGAAGAGAGGCAGCGCACCGTGGAGCGCCTCGCCGTCAAGGGAGTCGATGCGGCCCCGGTGATTGAAAAAATCATAGCGGAGGACGACCTGCGCCGTTCGCTCCAGCAGCGGCTGGACGGCTGCCTTGCCGAACAGAACGCCCTCTCCAAAGAGATAGGAAAGCTCTTTGCCGCGGGACGACGCGAAGAGGCCGACGCGGCCAAGGGACGAGTAACGCTCTTGAAGGAGGAGTCGAAAACACTCGAAGAGCAGCTCCGCGAGGCCGCCGACCGCATGAACGCGCTCATCGTTACCCTGCCCAACGTACCGACCGAAATCGTACCGGCGGGCAGGAGCGCCGAAGAGAACGAAGTGGTCAAAATCACGCCGCTGCCCGAGGCACTGCCCGAAGGGGCGCTTCCACACTGGGAACTGGCGCGCAAATACGGCATTATCGATTTCGAGCTGGGCGTGAAGCTCACGGGAGCCGGATTCCCCGTCTATAAGGGACAGGGAGCAGCTCTGCAGCGAGCCCTCATCTCCTTCTTCCTCGACCGCAACACGAAAGCGGGCTACACGGAGGTGATGCCCCCGTTGATGGTGAACGAAGCGTCGGGCTTCGGCACGGGCCAGCTTCCCGACAAGGAGGGGCAGATGTACCACGTAACGCAGGACAATTTCTACCTCATTCCTACGGCCGAAGTTCCCGTGACGAACATCTACCGCGACGTCATCCTCGACGGAGCGGAACTTCCCGTGCGCATGACCGCCTACACGCCCTGTTTCCGCCGCGAGGCCGGCTCCTACGGCAAGGACGTGCGCGGCCTCAACCGCCTGCACCAATTCGACAAGGTGGAAATCGTGCGCATCGAAAGGCCCGAAAATTCCTATGCCGCACTCGACGAAATGGTGGCCCATGTGGAAGGCATCGTAAAGGAACTGGAACTTCCCTACCGCATCCTGAGGCTCTGCGGCGGAGACATCAGCTTCACGTCGGCCCTCACGTACGATTTCGAGGTATGGTCTGCCGCCCAGAAGCGATGGCTGGAGGTCTCCTCCGTGTCGAATTTCGAGACTTTTCAGGCCAACAGGCTAAAGCTTCGCTACCGCGACACCGACCGGAAAATCCAGTTGGCCCACACACTCAACGGCAGTTCGCTCGCCCTGCCGCGCATTGTGGCCGCGCTGCTGGAAAACAACCAGACGCCCGACGGCATCCGCATTCCCGCGGCGCTCGTCCCCTTCACCGGGTTCGACCGGATAAAATAACGGATTGCCCCGCACATGCCAGCGGCCTGCCGGATACCCGGCAGGCCGCTCTCTTTTTTCTCCCGCTGCGGCCGGCCACCCTTGCTCCGAAAGGACCACTGGCAAGAATCGCCCGGCGGTACCTTTCGTTCCCGCTCTGTCCTCTTCCTAATCCCTACATCGTTCTCCGCTTCCTCTGCCGCCGGGAAAACGGACAAAAGCCATCGGGAAAACGCACCGGTGCCCGAGAAATACGGGAACGCCCCCGCAAACAGCGGACGCGGCGGAGATTTTCCGCCGCGTCCATTCCTGTTACCGAATCGCCTGTTCTTACTTCCATCCCGGCGAAACCGGTGGCTGCGGTACGAAACTCTCGGTCGAAGCCATCCCTCCCGACGTCTGCGGCAGAAGCGAAGGATAGAAGAACAGTATGTCGACCTGAGCCCCCGCATCGTTATTCCAGAAAGCATATCCGATGACGTCATAGCTATCCCACGATTCATCGAAGGAAACCCCGTCCGCACTCCAGGTACCGTACAGACTGTAACCATTTCCGATGTACATTCCCGAAGTAAAAGGCTCGAAAGTAACGTTCGCTCCGGCAGCCGCTACCGGAGTGCCTCCGGCGAATTCGATGCGGCCGTCCGTAAAGTAGGCCCGGACGGCATCGTCGGTCACCACGGTACCGGACATACTGTTCATCAGGCCGGAAACCAGATAGGACTTGCCGACCACTTCCTCGCGCACCGTAACGGGTTGCCAATAGGGGCCGTTCGCCTTCGCCGCATCGGTATAGAACGTCAGGGCCCAGGTACCTATGTATTTCCGGTATGCCTCGCTGTCCTCGCCCGGTATCAGGTCGAGCGTAGTGAAATCGGCGCGATAGAATCCGCCGGCCACTCCGTCGGCATCGAACGCAAGGGCTGCGACCGTATAATCGGTGAGCGGCTTGAAATTGACGAATTCACGCTCTACCGATGCCGATTCGCTCTCGAACTCCAGCAAATTGCCTCCGCCCGCAAGCGTTGCCTTCAGGTCCTCGTCGCTCACACCGCCCTGGAACGCTCCGAAGCGGACATATGCACTGCCGTCATTGACGAAACGTACGACGAACGACCGGTCGGACGCATCGACGTCCAGACTGCTCAACGCCGCCGCACTGCGCTGTGCCTCCACCGTGAAAGTACAGAGTTCGCCGATGCCGTCCGCCGACTCCGGTACCGCCAGCACGACATAACGGTCGGCCTTTCCCGACGGAACCGCAAGAGTCTGAACCGCCTCGGTCGCCGGGAACACGCTTCCCACGCTCAGCACTCCCCGCAATTCATCTTCATATTCCTCCTTAAAGACGTTCTCGTAATCGGCTCCGGCATATACGGCCAGCCAATAGCGTTCGACGGCAGGGGAGGAAAATTCGAAACGAAGTTCCAGCAAGTCGGCCGCAAGCCACGCATAAGAGCCGGTCATCCGTTCCCCGCTCCTTACCAACGCTTTGGTACGGTAGGTCTCCGTCACCGTCTCCAACGGCCGATGGTCGGCATCGTAAGGCTGGGCATAAACGACATACTCCGTCTCCGGCTCCACGGAAAATTCGCCGGGAATATCCCCGAACTGCTCCTGATACGCTTGGTTGGCCAGAATGAACTCCTCCATCGTATGACCGGCATTGTCTGCGAACCACTGTTCCAACACCGCCTTCTCTACATAGCCCGGTATGAACGACGCGCATCCTTCCGCCATCACGAAGTTCACCAACATCCGATAGGGCGAATAGTTCTTCTGGTCGATGGTCATGATGACGGCGCCGGTCTTCTCCGCCCCGTCGAACACGAGTCCCTCGACAGGCAGCACCGTATTGCGGGCGACGGTTATCGGCGATGCCAGCGTGCGCTCGACATATCCTCCCTCCTTATCGAACAAACGGACGGTAAGCGCATCGTATTCCGCAGGCGGAACGGCGACATACACCGACAGAGGCGTATCGGAAAGCTGCGTATCGATACCCGTTACGGTCACCGAGCGGGCAGTCTGCTCCGTCTTCGCATAACCGACGAAAGAACCGTCGGCACCAAAATACATCCTGCCCGAAAGATTCAGCGCCTGCTCGCTCAAATCGGTATTGCTCGTCAACATGAGTTTGGAAAGCACCGTACTGCCCGTAATGCGCAGTTCCAGCAATCCGAATACGTTCCGGAAAGCGAGACCGGATTCCGGGTCGCTGCCCGAAGCGACCATGGGATTGCAATCCGAAGCGAACGTTCCTGCCACATAAGTCTGTCCGGTAGGTATCTCCATAGCCACCGACCCCGAATCATAAACCGCACCTGCGGCCGGGTACGCCGCATAATACATACCGTCGGAACCGGCATCGAGCCAATCGCCGGTGAAAGTCGCCGAACGCTCCCCGGCTCCGTCCGTCAATCCGAACATGGAGCTGCTGCCGCTGTCGTTCATCAGAAGAAACGAGTCACCCTCGTTCCACACGACCGAATAGTCGGCACCCAGTGCGGTACGTGTCACCTCCGTCGTCGCACGGATGGTCATCCCGCTTTGCGGCCCTACCGGCTCCGGCCCCTGCGTACACGAAAAGAGCAGCACCGCCGCAGCGGTCACCGCCGTGCAAAGGCCGCACATCACATTCCGTCCAATCTGTTTCATAGTCCTGAATTTAAGGTTAATGTTTAGCCAAAGATAAAGATACATTTTCGCATTTAAAACATTATATATAAACGATATAAATTATCCGGAAAAGCACCGCTGCGGCGCCAGGAGGTACGGCGCACGCCTCGCCGGGAGACCGCCGGAAGACCGCCAGAAGCGCCACCGACAGGGATACTCCATCCTCTCCCACGGCCGGTAGCCGCCCTTTCGTCCGGCAAAATAAAATAATCCGGAGGCCGTTTATTTTATACAAGATAAAATACTATCTTTGCGAAGTTTTTAACGACACTTAAACACTAAAGAAATGGCTTACAAAATTGATGAGAATGTCTGCATCTCCTGCGGCTCATGCGCCGGAGAATGTCCCACCGAAGCGATTTCGGCCGGTGATAACTCCTATGTTATCGACGCCGACAAATGCATCTCCTGCGGCACCTGCGCAAGTGTTTGCCCGACGGAGGCTATTTCGGAGGAGTAAACCGGATATTTCCAGAATACGAAAGAGGGGTATGGCAGCGGCCGTGCCCCTTTTCGTTTCCCCTGCCGGAACGTCCTCCCCGCTTTCCGCCCGGCAGACCGCTATTTTTCGTAACTTCGCATGCAAAAAGGGAAAACACGATGAATTTCGAAACCATCCGCGGCAAAGCGCTCGACCGGGTGCCGCTCACTTTCGACGAAGCGCTGTGGCTCTACGAAACGGTCCCGCCCGCACGGCTTTTCCGCCTGGCCGACGCACTGCGCCGCAGTGCAGTGGAAGAGCCCGGTACCGTGACCTGGCAGATAGACCGCAACGTCAACATCACCAACGTCTGCATCTCGGGCTGTAAGTTCTGCAATTTCCACTGCCGGCCCGGCGAGCGCACCGCCTACATCACGACCCCCGAAGCCTATGACGCCAAGATAGAGGAGACCCTGCGGTTGGGCGGCGACCAACTGCTGCTGCAGGGCGGCTTGCACCCCCGCCTCGACATCGCCTTTTACGAAGAGCTCTTCCGCGGCCTCAAGGCCCGCCATCCGGAAATCCGGCTCCATGCCCTCGGTGCCCCGGAGGTCGCCCACATCGCCCGTATCAGCTGCCTCTCGATAGGCGAGACGCTGCGACGGCTGCACGAGGCAGGGCTCGATTCGCTGCCTGGCGCGGGCGCGGAGATTCTCTGCGACGAAGTGCGCCGCCGCATCTCACCCGGCAAACCCTCCGTCGCACAATGGTGCGAAGTGATGCGCGAAGCCCACCGGATAAACCTGCCCACCTCGGCTACCATGATGTACGGCCATGTGGAGACACCCGCCCAGCGCATCGAACACCTGTTGCTGCTGCGCGACCTGCAGGCCGAATGCCCGGAGGGCCACTACGGTTTCATCGCCTTCATCCCGTGGATATTCTGCAGCGAGGGTACCCGGCTCGAAAAGGAGGGGGTACGTTCCCGCTTCTCCCCGCTCGAATACCTGCGTCTCATCGCCGTCAGCCGCATCGTACTCCACAACATACGCAACATACAGGCTTCGTGGCTCACCGTCGGCAAGGCCACGGCACAGATAGCCCTGCACTGCGGAGCCAACGATTTCGGCTCGATAATGATAGAGGAGAACGTGGTCTCCTCGGCAGGCGCCCGCAACGCTTTCGATGCCGAAGGCATCCAGCGGGCCATCCGTGAAGCGGGTTTCACTCCACAGCTGCGCGACCAGCTCTACCGAAAGCGCGACTACGCCGCGGCCCTCTCCCGGCAGTAACCTCCGGCCCCGAAACAAACGGAACAACAGCCCTGCAACGAGAAGGCCCGCAAAGAGTAAAACGGGGGCGTCTCCTCCCGGTGTCCGCAGTTTTCCGCTCCGGCGAAACAGGCAGCATCCGGACTACCGCACAAAACCGCCCGACACGCCGAACATTGCCGTTCCGACGGGCAGTACGGAACGAAGCCGCTCCAGGAAACAGGCATGCAGCGGAAAGGCTCGCTCAAAACACACGGGAACCGGCCGGGCCGCCGAACCGCAAAGCCCGTCAGGCACAACGGAGGAACATCCACGGACAACCCGTCGAACCGAAACGTTCCGGATGCCGAAGAGCGACAGACACAACGGAGGGGCCGCATCGGTCGATGCGGCCCCTCCGTTGCATCCGCCCCCCGGCGGACTATTTCGCGGCGCGCTTGCGCTCCGTCTCGTCAAGCAGGATTTTCCGCAGCCGCATCGCCTTGGGCGTCACCTCCACATACTCATCCTCCTTGATATACTCCAGCGCCTCTTCGAGCGAAAAGATGACCGCCGGAGCGATGTTCATCTTCTCGTCGGAACCGCTCGCCCGCATGTTGGTCAGCTTCTTCGACTTGGTCAGGTTGATGGTGATGTCCCCCTCGCGGGTGCTCTCGCCCACCACCTGGCCGCAATATATCTCATCGCCGGGCGATACGAAGAAACGGCCCCGGTCCTGGAGCTTGTTGATGGCATAGGCATACGCCTGCCCCGTCTCCATGGCTATCAGCGAACCGTTGCTGCGCATCTCTATTTCTCCCTTGTAGGGCTCGAAATCCTTGAACCGGTGCGCCATCACCGCCTCGCCGGCCGTAGCGGTCAGCAGGTTGCTCCTCAGCCCGATGATGCCCCGCGAAGGGATGTCGAACTCCAGCCTCGTGCGGCCGTTCTCCGACACCATGTTCACGAGCGTCCCCTTGCGTTTGGTGGTCATCTCGATGGCCTTGCCGGAGTATTCGTCGGGCAGGTCGATGGTCAGCTCCTCCACCGGTTCGCACTTTCGGCCGTCGATTTCCTTGATAATAACCTTGGGCTGTCCCACCTGCAGCTCGTACCCCTCCCTGCGCATCGTTTCGATGAGCACGGAAAGGTGCAGCACGCCGCGCCCGAAGACGTTGAACGAGTCGGCCGAAGGGCCGGGCG